>Ga0172377_10000093_pt1 | contig 73922 bp, 71 predicted proteins | sample Pumphouse3metaG_FD_119749 | JGI IMG/M metagenome (GOLD analysis project Ga0172377, IMG submission 119749) | Leachate microbial communities from a municipal landfill in Southern Ontario, Canada - Pumphouse #3 metaG | ecosystem: Engineered > Solid waste > Landfill > Unclassified | place: Canada...
TCTAACGGACATATCTGTCCCGCTCTTTACGCAGTTTTGGCTCAACAAAAGTATTTTGCAAGGGAAGAGCTGGAAACTTTTAGGCAAATTAATAGTCGTCTGCAAGGCCACCCTCATTTTTTAATGAATGGCAAAGCAATTAATCAAAAAACCCTAGAAGGTGTCGAAGTTACCTCGGGTTCTTTAGGTCATGGTAGTTCTCAGGCTGCAGGCCTAGCTTATGCTTTACAAATGGATAATAAAAACAATCATGTCTTTTGTTTGCTAAGTGATGCTGAACAGCAAGAAGGACAAACTTGGGAAACTTATATGTTTGCCGCCCATCACAAATTAAAAAACTTAACTTTTATTATTGACTACAATCACATTCAGATTTCCGGAAACACCAAAGAAGTGATGTCCCTTGGGGATTTAAAATTAAAATTAATAGCCTTTGGCTTGCATGTTCTAGAGGTCGACGCCCACGATTTTTCAGATTTAGAAAAAAAACTTCAAAAAGCTAAAGACAACAATAAACAAACAGTCGCCATTATTGCCCACAGCATTCCTGGAAAAGGAGTTTCTTTTATGGAAAAGGATTATCGCTGGCATGGACAAGCACCTAATAAAAAAGAGTTTGAAAGTGCCATGCAAGAATTGAGAATAAAAAAACAAGAAATAAAATGAATGAAAAAAAATTATTAGCTACAAGAGATGGTTTTGCTGTTGGACTGATAAAAGCAGCGCAAAATGATCCGCAAGTGCTGGCCTTATCTGCTGATCTAAGCGATTCTCTCAGATTAGCCGAATTTAAAAAATTATTTCCCAGCCGATATATTGAATGTGGAGTGGCAGAACAAAATATGGTTGGGGTGGCCGCTGGCTTAAGTTTGGCTGGTAAAATTCCTTTTGCTACTAGCTTTGCCTCGTTCAACCCAGCCAGAAATTTTGATCAAATTAGAAACGTGGCTTATTCAAAACTCAATGTGAAAATCGTCGGAGGCCATGCTGGTTTAGTAACAGGGGAAGATGGAGCCTTTCATCAATCTCTAGAAGATTTAAGCCTAATGATCTCTTTGCCAAATATGCAAATTGTCTCGCCAGCAGATGCTAAACAAGCTGAATTAGCAACTTTAGCCTTAGCTAAAAGCTCTGACCCTAGCTATCTGCGATTAAGTCGCTTAGCTGTTTCTAATATAAAATTTTTATTAAAAGCTCTAAATAATAAAGAAGACAGTTTTAAAAAATTTGATCTTAATAAAGCTCAATTACTTACGAGAGGCAAAGATTTAACTATCGTTAGCACCGGCATTCTCACTCATGAAGCAATTCGCGCTTGCTTGAAACTCCAACAATTGGGTGTCGAGGTGGAATTAATCAATTTGATTTCTCTCAAGCCTCTGGATCTAGAAACTATTTTAGAAAGTTGTCAGAAAACTCAAGCTTTGTTAGTTTTAAGTGAAGAACAACTAGGCTCTGGTTTTAATGCTTATTTAGCTCATCAATTGCTAGTTGAAGTTGGTAAAAAATTAAATAAAGCTCTAGCCACGGAGTTCATTGCTGTAGACAATACTTTTGGCGAATCTGGAGAAGCACACCAATTATTAAAAAAATATCAACTAGACAGTCAGGCCATCCTTAAAAAGACTTTGTTACTTCTGCAAAAAAAGAAAAACTTGCTGGGCAACTAGCGCTGACAGCGTTCACAATAAAAACTGCTTCTGCCGCCCAATTTAATTCTTTTAATTTTAAAATCTTTTCCACAATCAGGACAGCTTTGATTTTCTTGGCCATAAACTTCTAAGTGTTCTTGAAAAGAACCCGCTAAACCGTCGACCCCCACATAGTGTCCATCGAAAGTGGTGCCACCATAAGCAATTGCCATATCGATAATTTGACGCATCTCTAATAATAATCTCGACATTTCTCTTTTACTGAGACTATTAGCTTTCCGCAGAGGTGAAATTTTAGCTCTAAACAGCGCCTCACTTGCATAAATATTACCCACTCCGGCCAAAACTTGATTATCCATAATAAACTGCTTAATACTTATTTGTCTATTTTTAGCTTTTTCTAGGAGGTATTTAATAGTTAATTGATCATCATTAATGTCTGGACCGTAATTAGCAAACTCTTTAAAAAGCTTGTCTTGGCTTTTAACTTTTAGCCAACCAAAAACTCGCATATCATTAAAGAAAAGCTTAGTAACTTTGCGCTGTCTATCTAGTAAATCAAAAATTACTCGGGTGTGTTTGCTCGGTAGATCATTAACCCAGTCTGCACTAGGATGGCCACCACCAAATCGCTGACCGTCTTTATCAACAAAAATTAATTGACCGGTCATTTTTAAATGGATTAGTAAATGCTGACTATTACTAAGTACTAGGTCAAGAATTTTGGCTCGACGCTTAATTTCTACAAATTGCTGACCAATTAATAGGTCTTTTTTTTCTTCAAAACTTGGAAAGCTTTTTTGACGAAGTAGTTGCACGTCAGTAATTTTCTTTTGCAACAAAACTAGAGATAAATTTTTACGTAAAGATTCAACTTCTGGTAATTCTGGCATAGAAATTTTGCTTTTAGACTATTCTTATTTAAATTGTCCAATTATATTCTGTGCTTGTCTAATTATGCTCTGTGTTCTTTAGCGTTAATTAGCCCACATTTTTTATATTTTAAACCTGATCCGCAAGGACAAGGATCATTGCGACTAATTTTTTCAGATTTAACTGGGGGATTGTTGACTGGAGCCTGTCTGTTGGTTTGCGAAGCAGAATTATTATTTGTAGCAGCTAAAATTTTAGCCAAGTCATTGCTATCACCAACAATTTTTTTTGCCTGGGGGTTTGTGCTTCTTTTCTGACTTGGATCCTGACTAACTGCTTCCATTAAACTAGCCGCTCGTGGATCAACTTTTCCTAATTGGATGTTTTGAGGCATGGCTGTTTCTTGAACCATTGGCTGAATCCTAAAAATCCTGGCAGCAATAGTGCTTTGGATGTTGCTAATTAGATCCTCAAACATTTTAAATGCTTCTCTTTTATATTCAGATAAAACCGTATTTTTATCACCACGCAGCCAAATACCCTGTCGTAAATCCTCAATCATGTCGAGGTGATCCATCCACTTTTCGTCAATGGTTGATAAGATTACAAATTTTTCTAACTCGCGCATCAGCGCTTCGCCAATTTTATCTTCCCTTAATTCATAGGTTTGATTAACCACCTTCATCAATTGCTCCAATAAAAGTTCCGGATCAGTTTCTTTAGTAATTTTTTTATTCAATCCTCGTTGAGAAGCTTCATCAAAAGGAATAATCTTAATAAAATCTTTAATAATTAAATCGTAAGTATTTGAGTCTGGATCTTCCAAAGCCAAACGATTGCTCAGTGAAAAACTCAATTCCTGTTTAACATAATCTAGAATTTGCTCTTTTAAGGTGGTTTCCTGACCGCTCATATCAATAATGGGATTGGCCAATTGATCATCACTATCAGAACTATTAATACTGATTGTAGCTACTTCCAAAAGCCGACGCCTTCTGGCATATATAATTTCACGATGCTTATTCATCACGTCATCAAAATCAACCAAACGCTTGCGTTGATCAAAAAAGAATGATTCAACTTTTGTTTGAGCTGATTCGATGGCCTTACTTACCATTTTATTTTCAATGGCTTGCTGTTCTTCAATTTTTAAGAAAGTCATCACTTTAGCAATTTGCTCACCACCAAAAATACGCATTATTTCATCATCAAGTGACACAAAAAATTGAGAACTACCCGGATCACCCTGTCGACCAGCTCGACCTCGCAACTGATTGTCGATACGTCGAGATTCATGGCGCTCAGTACCCACAATCGCCAAACCCCCAACTTCCACAACTTTTTTGTGTGCTTGCTTCCAATCTTTTAAGGACTGAGCATATTCCTTCAATTTATAATTAGCTGAATTAATTGAGCTGGGTAAGTCCAAATCTCTAAAAGCAGCTGGGATTTTACTTTTCTTTTTACTTAACTGGCTTTTTCTAAAATCTTTCAATTCTGGTTTGGCTCCACCCAAAACAATATCTACCCCTCTACCAGCAATATTAGTGGCAACAGTAATTGCCCCTTCTTTACCTGCATCAGCAATAATAAACGCTTCTTTTTCATGGTTTTTAGCGTTTAAAACCTGATGCTCAATTTTTTTACGACGTAAAAAATTGGCAATAATTTGGTTGTGTTCAATAGAGCGAGTACCTAGCAAAATGGGCTGACCAGTTTCGTGAATTCGCTCAACCTCTTTGACAATTGCTGAATATTTAGCAGCCGTATTTTTATAAATTTGGTCGGGTCGATCTTGACGAATAACTGTTTCATTAGTTGGAATTGCCAAAACATCGGTATGATAAATTTGATTAAATTCCTCCGACTCAGTTAGGGCTGTACCGGTCATGCCCGACAACTTTTGGTACATCCTAAAATAGTTTTGTAAAGAAATGGTGGCTAGAGTACGAGACTCCTGCTGAATGACCGCGCCTTCTTTTGCTTCAATTGCCTGATGTAGGCCATCGCTGTAGCGCCGACCAAACATTAAACGACCAGTGTGTTCGTCAACAATAATAACTTGATTGTCTTTAACAATATATTCTTTATCCTTGTGATAAAGAGATTGGGCTTGAAGAGCTTTTTCAATATGATGAATAGTGTCAAAATTTTCTTCGTAGAGATTGCTAACTCCCAATTTTGCTTCTAAACGTTTAATACCAAGATCAGTTAAAGTAGCAGATTTAGCTTTTTCATCCAGTTTATAATCTTGTTCTTCAGTTAAAGAACGAACCATTTTGGAAAACTTATAATATTTGTCGGTGGGTTCGGTATCGGGCGCAGAAATAATCAAAGGAGTCCGCGCCTCATCAATTAAAATTGAGTCAGCTTCATCAACTATAGCAAAATGATGAGCTTTGACCTGACGTTGTACCATTTGATCAAGATTTCTAACCATGTTGTCACGAAGATAATCAAAACCAAATTCATTATTAGTTCCGTAAGTAATATCAGCCATATAAGCCTCTTGACGACTTATTTCCACAAAGTGTTCTAGACGTTCATCACCGCGTTCTTCGCTATCAATGCTTGGATCATACAAACGAGCATGATCATGAACAATAACAGCAGTTTTTAAGCCTAAAAAATGATAAATTGGCCCCATCCAACCCACGCCAATTTCCGACAAATAATCATTAACGGTCACCAAATGAACACCATGACCCAATAAGGCGTTGAGATAGAGTGGACCAGTCACTGTTAAAGTTTTACCTTCACCAGTTTTTTGTTCAGTAATATTACTTCGATGCAATGCCACTCCAGCCAACATCTGTACATCAAAATGGCGCATGCCGATCAAACGACGTGATACCTCACGAACCGTGGCATAAGCTTCTGGCAAAATAGCTTCTAAAACTTCTTTTTCTTTAGCTCTCAGCGCCTCAACATAGGCTTCTGAATCTACTTTTAAGCTCTGATCGATTTGTCCTCGATATTGCTCAATGCTTTCTTTAAATTTTTTTGTCTGTTTGGCCAAATCACCATCACTTTTGCCCTTCATTTCAGGCTCAAACTCATTAATTTTATCAACCAGAAGCTGATATTCTTTGAGTTTTTTTTGCTCTTCATCAAAAAGATTTTTAATAAATTTAAACATATTTTTAAATCATATTTTTATATAAATTCACTTACTTTATTACACTAACGCTCTATTACTCTATAATCTCTCCCTGCCAATAATTTCTTGTCCGGATCAATTTTTAATAATTTTTTTCTAACTTCTTCTTCAGTTAAACCCTTAATACTTGAACCCCCAATAGTCTCTCCCTTAATCACTAGGGTATATCTTTGTTTAGCTTCTCTTTCAATTGATTTAGTTTTACGTCGTTCTTTTGACATTGAAGCTTTCTCCAAATAAGTCTACAAATATTTTTTTAGGACTTTTGGAATCTTAATTGTAGCATCTTTCTGCTGATAGTTTTCTACCAGAGCAGCCAATAAACGAGGAGAAGCAGCAACAGTGTTATTGAGCGTATAAACGTATTTTATACTACCATCCTTTGCCTGGTAGCGAATATTTAGTCGCCGGGCTTGAAAATCATTAAAATAACTAGCACTATGAGTTTCTCGATATTTTTTTTGGCTAGGAAACCAAGTTTCAAGGTCATATTTTTTACGCTGCCCAGCTCCCATGTCACCAGTGCACATGGCTACAACTTGGTAGGGAAGAGCTAGGTCTTGCAGTAATTTTTCAGAATACTTTAATGTTTTTTCATGCCAATTTCTAGTTTCTTCTTCATCGGCAACAGTCAATACCACCTGTTCAACTTTATTGAATTGATGAACTCGAATAATTCCCTTGGTATCTTTGCCGTGCGTACCAATTTCTCGACGGTAACAAGGAGAAATACCACAAAGCTTAATTGGCAAATCTTTTTCTCTTAACAATTCATTTTGATAATAAGAGGTGAGAGCTACTTCAGCTGTACCAGCTAAAATTTGTCCATCCTGAGTGTAATAATGATCTTCTTTGCCCCAGGGGAAAAATCCTGTGCCAATCATTGTCTCTGGCTTAACCAGAGTTGGCACTGACATAATTTCAAATCCGTGCTCAATCATTGAATCTAAGGCGTAGCTCAACAAAGCTCTTTCCAAGCGTAAACCCTCATTTTTCAAGAAAAAGGCCCTAAATCCAGCAATCTTTACTGCTCGCTTTGTATCCAGCCAATCTAACTTTTCCATTAATTCTTGGTGATCTAAAACTGGAAAATCAAACTCTGGAATTTTACCTTCTTCTCTAAGCACTTTGTTGAAGTTTTCATCACGACCAATGGGTGAATCATCGCTAGGAATATTGGGAATAGCCAACATTAATTCTGTAAATTTTTTTTCTAACTCACTCAACTCAGGCTCTATCTTTTTTAACTCTTCTTTAATCTCTTTTCCCTTTTTAACTAATTCTTGACTCACCTCTTTGCTTTGTGACATTTCTTCTTTTATTTTTTGAGTATTTTGATTGCTTTGCTGTCGCCACTCATCAACTTTAAGTTGTAAGGCTCGTCTTTTTTCATCGACAGACAACAATTGCTCAACTACTGAACTATCTAGTTGTTTGTTTAAGCAGGCTTCTTTAACTTCTTGTGGGTGTTGACGAATAAAATTGATACCAAGCATAATTCCTTATTTAGATAATTAATTTAAATTTTTAATTTCTTCAATTCTTTTTTGCCGTAATTTTGGATCAATACTTAATAAAAACCACGCCGCTCTTGGCCCTGATTTTTTAGCTAAAAAAGCTGTATAAATTGCACTAAAAGCTAGTTTAGGACCAACACTGGACTTAGCCAAAGCAAAAATAGCTTGCTGCAAATCTTCTGCTTGCCACTGTTTACTAAGTAATAAATTTTCAAGCTCTAATAAAAATAATTGCTGCTCTTTACTAAGTTCTTTAGCAAGGGCGGGCAAGTCCTTTCTAGCTCGCCATTGGAATTCCTCAGGCGCATATTTAGCCAACCATAGCTCAACATAATTTAATCGTTCTTTGATTAGCGATTTTTCTAAATCACTTAAAGCCGATCCTTTAGCTTTACTGGCCTCCTCAAAAACATCCTTCTCGGGATATTGTACCCATAGGGCTAAATCACGAAAACGAGCCAAAAAATGAGCTTGAGGAATCTCTTCTCCAACTTGCGATAAAACAAAGGCTCTAGCTAAACGCTGATCTCCTTCTTCTTCTTTCCAGTAAATTCGAGCTGCCTGGTCATAATCATCAAATAAATCAGGAATTGCCATACTTCTTGGATCAAAATCGATTACCTGACCGTAGTGCTTGTTTGCAAATAAGAAACGCCCAACATTTGCTGGAAAGAGAGCAGTAAATTCTCGTGCAGAAGTACCAACTCCCTTACTAGAACTCATTTTACTGCCACGAATTAAAATCCACTCATAAGGAATATTAAAAGGTATTTTAAGATTAAAAACCTCTTGGCAAATGGCATTAGCCATATCTCGAGAACCACCAGCACTAGTATGATCTTTACCAGCACCTTCAATATTTACACCCAATGTTCGCCAATGCGCTGGCCAATCCACTTTCCACAGCAACTTTCCGTTACCGGCAAAAGGACTAATTTTACCCTGATAAGCACAGCCTTTAGCCCAATTTACTAAATCATCTTGACAAATAAAGCTCACTTCCTTTCCATCCCAATCAGTAACCAGAGTAGTTCCAATTTTGCCACATTTTGGACAAATAACTTGAAATGGATACCAATTTTCTGGCAAATCATATTCAGCTACTTCTTTATAAATTTTTTTAAATAAAGCAACCTTATCAAGTGATAAACGGATAACTTCATCCATTTGACCACTTTCATACAAATCATGACTCCAAATTATTTCTTGACTGCAACCCAATTTACGAAAAGCATGAATAAAATCTAGGGCATAGAATTCGGCAAAATTATTAGCTTTTAATAAGTCTTCTCTTTCTTGATTAGTAATTTTTGATAAATCAATACCACACTGATCAAGCGCTGGGGCAGGGATTTGATAAAGAGGTTTGCCCATGTGTTCTAAATATAATTTTTCATCTAAATATTTTGGCAGACCATCCATCGGATCCATGTCGTTAAAAACATAGGTGTTAACTAGGCTTTTAGCTAGGGACTCCTGCCCTTGTTTAGACAAATGTTCTTGAAGGATTTTGGCAATAAAATCGTGTAACAAAACGCCTCTGAGCGCTCCAGTATGCACTCTACCAGACGGAGTTTTCATATCATCAACATGAAGTTTTTCAGTAGCTTCTTTTTTTTGCCAAAGCAAAATTTCATTAACAAGTTGATCTAAAAAATGCTTCGACTGTTCAGTATTATTTTGATCTTTCATAAATCCTTCATATTTTAGCTTGAATATCTGGCTTTATCTAGACTAAAAACCCCGCTCTTGGCGGGGTTGATTAATCTTATTTCTAATTTTTTAACTCACATCTAAAATTAAATATTCTATTTTTCCCGCCGGTGTTTCCACCACAGCTTTATCACCTTTTTTCTTTCCTAAAAGGGATTTTCCTACTGGCGACTCAATAGAGATCTTTCCTTCTTGAGGGTCAGACTCATATTGCCCAACCAGAGAATAAACAAGGGTTTTCTTAGTATTCATTGATTTTAATTTAACTTTTGAACCTAAAGTAATTAAGTGACCCGACTGTTCTTTAACCACCTTAGATTTATCAATTATATTTTCAATTTGATCAATACGAGCATTTAACATGGCTTGCTCATCTAAGGCTGAATGATAATCTGAGTTCTCACTCAAATCACCCTGATCTCGAGCGTTGGCAATCCTAGCCACCACTTTTGGCATTTGCACCTCTTTGAGATCTTTCAATTCAGCATTTAAATCGGCCAAACCTTCTTCGGTTAAAATGATTTTGTCTTGATTGTCTTTGATTTGTTTTAACATAATAGGCCACAAGTATAAAGTTTTTTTTATTCTTTGCAAGTCCTCGAACTCATTTTTTGATCAAGCTTATTTAGCTAAAACTAAAACAGCTCCAAAACTAGCGTCAACATCTTCTATCTCAATTTTATCTGATAGTTGCCAATCAGCTTTAGTAATTTCTTGAATTTCTTTTAGTAGGGCTTGATTGCTGGCTTCTTGTTCTTCGCCTAGATCGCTTAGCAATAAGTAAAAGCCTTCTTCATACTCACCTTTGGCATTTCTAGCCACAACATCTTCAAAACCAGCTTCTTCTAAGTCATTGGCAACAATTCCTGCATAACCAGCCTTAGTGGTAGCATTCACTACTAATAATTGGTAATCTTCTTTATTAATCTCCACTAACTCTGGCTCAGGAGTAACTTGAGGTTCTTCCAATACATCAGTCACTTCATCACTTAAATTAAGTTCAGGTGTTTGTTTATTAGTTAACTGTAAAACGGCATAACCAATGCCAACTCCCAAGGCCACTGTGACCACAAAACTCAATAGCGCAATCATAATCATCTTCAACACCCCACTGCCCTCTGAAGAATTCTTAATAACTGGTTTAATAATAGACATATCGGGCTCCTTGTCGCTAGGTTTTTTTACATCCATTTTTGTTAAAACTGATGGATCAACGGCCAAATTGGTAAATTGGGCTAAATCAATTTCTCCTAAATCTTCTTTTTTATCTGTCTTTTTTTCAACAAATTCCTTAACAACTGTCTTTGACTCTGTCTTTTTTTCTGTTTCTTTTGTGTTTTGATCAGATTTTTGATCGAGTTTCTCTTCTTCGCTAGATGTTTGGTTGACTTCTTTCAAATCAATTTTCTGAGGTGCTGGCAAAACTTCTTTGCTTTCTTCGCCCTCTTTCTCAGCCCCTTCTTTATCTTTTTGCTCTTGATCTTCCATATCATCCTCACTTTCTAGTTTAGCTTTTTTTACTATTGCTTCACCAACTATGGCTGGTTTAGCGATATTTACTAATGATTCATTTATTTCATCTTCACTATCTTCTTGCTTAGTGTCCAATTCTTTATTGTAGTCTTGATCAATGGCAAATTGAGGCAATAAATAGTCTGGTACGGAAAAAGTTTTAGCGCTTGCTTCAATAATTTTTTTGATATAAGAAGGGATTTTATCTCCTTCTGCAGAGGGTTCGGCTAATTGCTGAACTGGTAAAGTTTCAGCCAACACCTCTTTAATTTTATTATCTACCAAGGTATCAGAGACTAAATACAGGGTTTGTAAACTCGGCTCAACGCCTTTTAGTGTTTTAACTGTTTCTGCAAAATCACCGGCATTATCAATCGAGGTATTAAAACATTGATCAACCCCAATATAGTGTTGAGCTAAGAAAAGCTCTCGATTTATTTGCAAAATTGATACTGAGGGTTCTAAGCTAATGAGTGATTTGACACTAAAACTTAATGGAGCAATAGCCTTGATAATAATATCTTTATTATCTTTTAAAGCTCTAACCAAAGGTAAAATAATTCCTTTTTCTAAAGCTGTTAATTGCACCTTAAACGCTCCACCGTAATTACTCAACACAGTCGTGTCTAAATAAAAATCTTCTGCATTAATTTTTAGGTCTGGCAGCAAATGATCTTTTAAATAATCTTTGACTTCTTCTTCAGTTTCAACTGAAACATTAACCGTGGTATTAGTAAACAAAAAATCAGGAAGAATCAGCTGATAGCTGCCTGCCTCCAGTTTATCGACTAATTTTTTGATATTTTTCTCAATCAAACTATTCTCATCCAAAAATTGGCCATTGAGTTGGTGAAAATCACTAATAGCAAATTCGTGAGCTTTTTTAGTGGGATTTAATTTAGTGATATAAGCTAAATCGCTGAGTATATATAAAAGACGTGTTTCTATGGGCATAGTTTAAATTATAACTATAAAAGAGGCTTGATGCAAGAAAAACAGGAAAGTGAGTCCGCCGGGACTCGAACCCGGGACGCACAGCTTAAAAGGCTGTCGCTCTAACCGACTGAGCTACGGACCCATTTTTTGCTTAATGAACAATCTTTTATTATATACTAAATTTTTTTAATTGACTCTAGAAACATAATCACCGGTGCTCGTATCGATCGACAAAACATCACCCTTCTTTATAAACAAAGGAGCCTGAACCACTAAACCAGTTTCCATAATCACTGCTTTTTTACCAGCAGTCTGTCGATCTCCTGCCACTGCTTCTTCTGCCTTAACAACTTTTAGTTTTACTTTAGGAGGCAAACTAACACCTAATGCTTTATCTTCATGAAAAATCACATAAACTTTAATCTCCGAACTGAGCATTTCCACCTGACCTTCTAATAATTTAACAGGAACAGGAACCTGCTCATAACTGTTGGGATCCATAAAAATAATTTCATCTCCCGACTTATATAAAAATTGCATTTCTTTACTTTGGACGTCTAACTCTTCGACGTTGTCATGAGATTTAAAATTAAATTCGACATTAGCCCCAGTCCGCATATCACGCATTTTAACTTTGGCAAAAGCGGAACCTTTGCCAGGAGAAATAAAGTTCACACGCAAGACATAATGAGGAACGCTACGATAAAGAATGTAGCTTCCTTTTTTAATATTGCCTGCTTTGACCGTTGACATATATTCTTATTTCTAATCGACTTATTAAAACTTAAATTTTTTGCTAAGTCAAACTAAAATCATTAATTTATCCAAATGTTATTTAAAAATTTCTAGAGCAGGGAAAAAAAGCACCTCGTTGATATCAGCAACTCCAGCAAAAAACATAATTAAACGATCAACGCCCACAGCAATTCCCCCAGACTCAGGCATACCCAGTTTTAAAGCCGCAATAAAATCTTGATCTAAAGTGTAAGTGCTTTTTTTTAATTTTTTTCTTAATAATAATTCCGACTTAAGACGATCTTCTTGTTCTTGATAATCAATTAATTCGCTAAAAGCATTGCCCAATTCTAATCCAGCTAGATAAACTTCAAAACGTTCAGCGAAACGCGGATCGTCTTTCTTTTTTTTAGCTAAGGCAGCCTGAGATAGGGGATAGTCATAAATAATCACTGGGTGATCTAATTTAGCTAATTCTGGCTCAATCTCATTAAGAAACAGCTGATAGAATAAATCGTCCCAGCTTTCTTCTTTAGCTAATGGATAGTCCTGCTTTTGGGCCAAGTTATAAAGTTTATCTCTATCCAACAACTCCTGATCATTAATTTTTAGATATTGAGCAAAAACCTCAGCCACCGTCATCCTTTGATATGGCAATTGTAAATTGTAAATTTTTCCTAAATATTCCACCTGATTGTTTTTTAGTCTGGATAAAATGTAATCAGCAAAATCACTTTCTATTTCTTGATAATAGTTTTGGAGCTCAGAGCTGATAAATAGCATTAATCTTGAAAAATCATCCATAATCTTTTTATAATCAGCACTAGCTCGATACCATTCTAGAATAGTAAACTCAGGATTATGATTGTTGCCAAAACTTTCTTGATTACGAAAACTTTTACAAATCTGATAAATCTTATCCAAACCAGCCACCAATAATTTCTTCATCGCGTATTCTGGACTAGTTAAGAGATAAGCTGGCTGAGAGTTAGCGTGCTCATCTTTTAATTTTGTGCTGAAAACTTCTAAATAAGGCTCGGTGCCTGGTGATTTAACTAAAAGTGGTGTTTCTACTTCGTGAAATTTTTCTTGATCAAAAAATTTTCTAATCGCCTTAATTACTTGCTCGCGCAGTAAAAGCTTTTCAGTAAAAAATTGATTTTGACGCATTTTCTGCCAATTTTTTTGCATAAGTCAAAGGATATTATATTACGTAAAGGGTTAAAAACCAGATATCTTTAAAGCAATGAAAATTAAATATAAAGCAATCATCAGTAATGATTCATTGCGTTCAAATTTATTTTTACTTAACAAAAACAAAACCGCAACAATTGAAGTGAATAGTAAATAGGGTATGTCAAAAGACACTACTTGGCGGCTAACTTCCCAGGTACTAATGGTGCTGCTAACTCCTAGAGCTAGAAAAACATTGAGAATATTACTGCCAATTAAATTGTTTAACGAGAGATCTACAGATCCCTTAAGCGCGGCATTGATCGACACCATTAATTCCGGTAAACTGCTACCCAAACCAAGCAATAAAATACCCACCAACATTTCATTAATTCCCAAATTTTCTGCAATAATCACCCCATTATTAAGAACCATTTGTGAAGCCTTAGTCAAAATGATTAAGCCAAAAATTAACTGAAGCAGATAAGCGAGTTTAATTTTTTTAAGTTTTTTCTTTTTAAATTTTTTCTGCTTAAAGAAAAGCAATTGTTTTTTAAAATTTTGTCTATTTAAAAAGAGTAAGTAGATGAGGTAAAAAAGAATTAATAATATGCCATCCTGAGCAGTGATCAAGCCATCTTGACTGACTAAGTAAAAAATGCTGGTCGACATTACCAGCATTAACATATCTAACAATAATTCTGTCTTTTTTAATTTAATTACTTTAAAAATTCCTAAAATGCCCAAAATTAAGGCCAAATTGGCCATTCCCGATCCAATTACATTGCCAATTACTATTTGACTGGTCTCCTCACCGCGTAAGTTTTGGATTGCTCCGGTTATAGAAATAACAATTTCAGGAAAACTAGTGCCAACAGCCACTATGGTCAAACCAATAAAACTTTCAGATAGGGCTAATGATTTGGCAATTTTAATTGCCGCCTTAGTAACTGCTTCAGCCCCCAACCACAGTAAAAATATCGCTAAAAAAAATAATAAAAAATTTGTCACTAATTACATTAAAGCAGAAAAACTAGGCACTAATCAAGAGAAGATGAGCGGGCGACCAGAATCGAACTGGCCTCTTCTCCTTGGAAGGGAGATATACTACCGATGTACTACGCCCGCATTAATTAAATAAAGACTTTAACTGAAGCTAGTTAACATTTTAAATGATTGTCTAGGCAAATCAAGGCGATATTTTTTTTAAAGCTCTTTTTAGAGCATAAGTGTGAATGGTTGGTTTTTCTTCAAGATCTAAAAAACTAAAACTGCTAAAAGGTCCCGGATCTCCTTTCATCACAAAAGGAGTGACAGCTAAAATACGTTCATCGTTCCAGACATTTTCCAAAGCATATAAATAATAATCACTTAAATAATAATTAATTAAATAATGAGACATCCAGCCAGTCTCGGTAATAAATACTTGAAAATCACGAGCAGTTTTTTCTTTTAGATAATTTAATTCGTAATTAAAACCCCTTAACGAATTTTGCCCACTGTTTCTTGGCGACGCAGAAAAACCCGGGTTGGGATAAGAATGAGAATTCCAATAATCTATATAATCAAAAATTTCAGAGTCAATTCGATACATGCTTTCAATATAATTAAAAGCTTCCATACTGGGAAAAGCATTGGCTGCTGCTAAATCCATAGCCGCAGGTAGGATTTTAAAGTTTAAACTCTCACTTCGCAACCAATTACTAGTAAATTTTAAGATGTGAGTGTAAGCAAAAGGATCAATTTTACCACCCCATTCATTAGCGTGATTGACTTCGTTAAAAACAATCACTAATTTTTCTTCTTGATACCAATTTAAGCTGGACAAAAAACTAACTAAGCTAACAATTTCCTTGCGGTTGGGAATGGTCCAACAATCTTTTTCTTGATCATAGCGAGTAGCCAAACGAATAATAGGGATAAGCTTTTCTCGATGAGCTTCATTAAAAAAAATTTGCCAACGTCGCCAATCCTGAGTGTCATCAATTGTTAAGGGAATGGTTATATAGCGCCACACATCGTCTTCAAAGATCTTTCTAACTTTAGTTATTTCTTCCGGTTGAAGAATGTGCATTCCCATCACTTCGCCTGCAGCACAAAGCTCTTTGCTACTAGAAAAATAGAAAAATAGGCTTAAAAGAATAAACAACAATTTAGATTGATATTTCAACATTTTATTTACATTATTCTAGCAAAAATTCTTGTTAAAGTCAATTTACTAGTATATGATGGTTGGGTAGGTATGAATAGAGTGTGAATAGAGTATGAATAAAAATAAAGAGAAAAAAAACAACATTTTTTTTCAATTATTTTCTAGTCTGGCTTGGATATCTTTTAGTACTGCCGTGATTATTGTGGCTAGCGTCGCTTATAACTACCTTTTTCAAAAGGAAGAAGGTGACAATGAGCAGTTAGTACTCAGTCAGATTTTAGAAGATCACCAATTAAACAATATGGATTCTGCTGGACAAAGGGTATTAAGCATTGTAGAAAGCGAAGACGCTCGAGCAGAACTGATTGCTAAATTTTTAGAGCGACACAGCTCACCAATGACTCCCCATGACTATTATGGTCAAAAATTAGTAGAAATTGCTGACCGTCACGGTTTAGATTTTCGTCTATTACCAGCCATTGCCATGCAAGAATCCAATCTTTGTCGAGTAACCAATTCTCAAGCGCCAAATAATTGTTTGGGTTTTGGCATTCATAGTCGCGGCACCCTAGACTTTGAAGATTATGCTGCAGGTTTTGAACGAGCTGCTCGTGAGTTGAAACAAAATTACATTGATCAAGGTTTAGATACAGTGGACTTGATCGAAAGTAAATATACCCCCTCAAGTAATGGTTCTTGGGCAAATTCAGTCAATCAGTGGATGGCTGAAATTCGTTACGACGATCGCGATTTAGGACGGAGTGAAAAAATTAATAGCAATGTCCTAGAATACGCAAATTAATAATTAAAAATTATTGCTTTTTCCATAAATTATTATTCTGTTTCGCTTGACTTGACATCCTTATAGTTTTTGTTATAATAGCATCATCTCAGAAGGTTCTTCCTCACCGGGATTACGTTCTGAGCTCGAAAAACCCCGCTTATTTCAGCGGGTTTTTTTGTGGATTAATGTGCCGAAGAGAGGAATCGAACCTCCATGAGTTGCCTCACACGGTCCTAAACCGTGCGCGTCTACCATTCCGCCACTTCGGCTCTTTTTTTAAAATTCCTTTAAAAAAGAAGCTGATTATTATAACTGATCTATACAGATTAGAAAAACCCCAAAAAATAATATCTCATTGACTTTAATTGATTTTTTCTTAAGCTAGGGTTGTGTCCTTAAACTTCAATTATCAAGTCAAAAAAAGTTCTAAAGCGAGATCTATTAAAATTAGTATTGATGCAAAAGGAAAAATTTTGGTAACTGCCCCTAAACTTTATCCCAATTTATTAATCGATAAATTTCTTAAACAACAAGAGCCTTGGGTACTAAGAAAACAAGCTGAAGTGGCAAAACTCCAAGTGAAAATTAAAAAAAACGAGATTTACATCTTTGGAGAAAAATATCAAATTTTAGTTGAGGTTAACCCAAAACAAAGACCTGGTCTCAGTATTCACGATCAACAAGTTATTATTACGCAGTTAAGTGCTAGTTCTTATCAAACAAAATTGGAGCGTTTTCTAAAAAACACTGCCACTAAATATTTAAGCCAAAAAACTGCCATATTAGGAAAAAAGATGAAAATTGACTATCAAAAAATAGGCATTCGTCAGCAAAAATCACGTTGGGGCAGTTGTAGTAGTCAGGGCAACCTAAACTTTAATTGGCGATTGGTTCATTATCCTCCAGAAATAATTAATTATGTGATAATTCATGAGTTAGCACATCGTCAAGAAGCCAATCACTCAAAAAATTTCTGGCAACTAGTGGCTAAGTATGATCCCGATTATAAAAAACATAAAAACGCACTAAAAAAAAGACTATATAATTAAAAAGGCTATATAATTAAAAAGATGCTAATAATTATTTGTGGTGAAAATCTAATTAAATCCCGAGAAAAACTTTTCCAACTCAAACAAAGTGCCAAAAACAAGGGACAAAGATTAACTACTCTAGTAGCTAAAAAAATGAATGCAAAAACACTAGAAAGTGTTTTGTTTGCTAAAGATCTTTTTGGTCAAGAACACTGTTTGATTATCGAAGAACTACACTCTCTAGCACATAGCAAGAAAAGAACCAGCTATCTTGAAAGCATTCAAAAGGCTAGTCAATTTTTAGAGATCATTCTTTGGGAAAAAAAATCATTAACGAAAAATAATTTAAAAAAAATTAATCAAAACAATCAAGTCCAAATTTATAACTATCCCATGAGTAAGGCTCTCTGGGAATTTTTAGATCAACTTAGTCCTCAAACTAAAAGCAAGAAAAAGCAATTACTACTGTTAAAAGATGCAGTTGAACAAGATTCAGCTGAATTTTGTTTAGTAATGCTTGCTAAACGAGTTAGCGATTTAATTGCTATTAGTGCTGGTGCTAATTTGGCCATGCATCCTTTTGTTAAGGGAAAATTAGAAAAACAAAAAAACTCCTTTTCCTTAAAACAGTTATTAAATTTTCATCAGCAACTCTATAACTTAGACAATAAAATTAAACACTCAAAAAATTTGCTTAGTTTGGCTGGCGAACTTGACCTTCTTTTAATAACTCTGTAGATTAACCTTAACAAACAAGAAAGGCGAAAAAATGTATAAAATTGTTGATCATATTAACCCTAATATTTTTCGAGGCTACGACATTAGGGGTTTAATTGATGAAGACCTTAACGAAGATGTTTATTATACCCTGGGCAGAGCCTATGGAACTTTTCTCAGTAAAAGAAGAATTAAAGAAAGTGCGGTCGGACGAGATAATCGACATAATAGCGATCTCTACAGCCAAGCATTTATTAAGGGCCTAAATGATAGCGGTATTGATACTATCGATATTGGCTTAAGCATGAGTCAAATTGTTTATTATTCCTCTTATGAATTCAAAACTAAGGGTGGAGCGATGATTACCGCCTCCCATAATCCTAAAGAATTTAATGGGCTAAAAATGAGTGTTGGTTATTCTGACACCATGGTTAGTGAAGAAATTAAAGAGCTAGAAAAAATTGCTAAAAGTAAAAAATTTGTCTATGGAAATGCTAAAAACAGAAAAGAAAACATCACTCAGTCATACACTCAACAATTGCTAAAACTATTCTCTCTTAAAAAAAAGTGGAAAATAGTTGTCGATGCTTGTAACGCCACTGGGGGCATTTTTTACCCTGAAATTTTTAGAAAAGCTGGCTGTGAGGTTGTTGAACAAAATTGCCAACTAGATTCTGATTTTCCTCTGGGACATCCCGATCCCACCAAGATTAGTGTCCTTGAGCGCCTAGCCAAGGGGGTTATTAAGGCCAAAGCAGATCTTGGCTTTGCTTTTGATGCTGACGGAGATCGAATGTCGGTGGTTGATGAGAATGGACAAATCTTGTGGATGGACACCATTGTTGCTTTGTTTGCTAAGGATGTTTTAGATTTTTTACCAGGTAGCAAAATTATTTATAACACTCTTTGTTCTCGTCAGGTTCAAGAAACCATTGAACAAGCTAATGGACAAGGAATAATTTGGTTAACTGGGCATTCCTTTATTAAGGCCAAAGTTAAAGAAGAGCGTTCACCTTTTGGCGGAGAGCTTTCAGGGCATATCTTTTTTATGGATAATTTTTACGGCCATGATGACGCTGCCTACGCTTGTCTAAGATTGCTAAGTTACTTAGAAAGAAGAAAAATTAACTTGAGTCAAGCGGTTGCTGAACTAGTTCAATACATTAGCAGTCCCGAAATTAAATTGGGACTGGCAGATGAAGTCAAATTTCAGTTAATTGATAAAGAAATTAGTGCTGATTTCAAAAAACACTGGCCTCAGGCTAAATTTACTAAAATCGATGGCATTAGAATGGACTTAGCAGAACAAATGGCTATCATCCGCGCCTCACAAAATGGCCCCTATGTAACCGTCAAGTTTGAAGCAAAAACTAAACAACAATATCAGGCATTAAAAGAACAATTAAAAAACATATTAAAACAATATCCTGCGGTTAATTGGCAAGAAGGTTCAAACACTCACGCCTTAGATTAAAATTAATGATGTTTAATCAATACCTAATCAAAAACTACCATTTTTGCCCTCGTTGCAAAGAACAATTGCAAAAACAAGACACTCATCTCTTGTGTCCGGGTTGTAATTTAAAAATTTACAACAACCCCTCTTTAGCTGTAGCTCTTATAGCCTTCAACAAGAAAGGTGAGGTGCTTCTTAACAAAAGAAAAATTCCACCAAGTCCGGGCAGTTGGGATACGGTTGGAGGTTTTGTTGATGTGGGTGAAACCGTAGAACAGGCAATTAAAAGAGAGTTTAATGAAGAAACTCAAGCCAAATGTGAGATAGTGCGTTATTGGGGTTCTTATCCAGATATTTATGGTTTAGAAAAATCACCAACCATCAATCTTTTTTTTGAAGTAAAAATTCTCAGTGGCAAATTAATAGCCAGTGATGATGCCGCCAAACTTTGCTTCTTTCCTTTGGATCAATTGCCAAAAAAAATGGCTTTTGCTAATACTCAGGTATTTCTTGACTTATTAATAAAACAAGAAAAGGCTAAAAATGACTGACATTAAAAACACTTCAATATTGGATAATCGCTCAGAGATTAAAAAAATCGATCCGGATGGAGCCTTAGCTAGTGCAGAAAGTTTGGCTGATCAAATCAATCAAGTTTGGCAAGAAAGAAAACAAATTGCTTTTAGTCCAGAAAAAATTAAATCCATCTCAAAAATAGTGGTGGCTGGGATGGGCGGTAGTGCATTGGGAGGGGATGTGCTCCTCCATTTGTTTAAAGATGAGTTGACAGTACCAATGTTTATTAATCGCGACTATCAATTGCCCAATTTTGTTGATAGCAAAACTTTAGTAATTTTATCTAGCTATTCTGGTAATACTGAAGAAGTTTTGGCTTGCGCTAAAATTGCTGAACTTAAAAAGGCACAGATTGCGGTGATCAGCGCTGGTGGCAAACTAAATGAAATCGCTAAACAAAAGCAATACCCAAGATTTTTAATTAAAGCTAAATACAATCCTTCCCAACAACCCAGAATGGCGATTGGTTACTCAATCATGGCACTTATTAACATTTTAGTGGCAGCCGAACTCTTAAAATTTGAAGAAAAACAATTGCTGGAAATTATTTACGTCATCAATCAAATTACTGAAAAATCAAAAGTAGAAATTCCCCAGGAAGAAAATCAGGCTAAGCTATTAGCTTTTTTAAGCTTAGAAAGACGACCAATTTTAGTTGGAGCAGAATTTTTAGAAGGAGCTCTTCACACCGCTTGTAATCAATTTAATGAAAATGCCAAAATTTTTGCAGATTACAAAATCATTCCTGAAATTAACCATCATTTGTTAGAAGGTTTAAATTTCCCCAAAAGTAATGTTCTTAACCACTTCTTTATTTTCTTTCAATCAAAGCTTTATCATCCCAGAAATCAAAAGCGCATCCAATTAACTCAAAAATTTTTGGAAAAAAAGGGTATTGATAGCATCACGATTAACTTAGAAAGCGAAAATAAACTCACTCAGGTTTTTGAATTAATTACTTTAGCTACATTTAGCAATCTTTATTTGGCTTTTTTAGAAAAAATTAATCCTTGCCCAATTCCCAGCGTTGATTGGTTTAAGAACCAATTAAAAAAATAAGATTTTTGCTGAGCTTTTAAAGCGCTCAAAAATTATATATACTGAGAGTATTAATTTATGGCTAAAATTTACGCACTTCAAGCGAAGGAAGTTTTCGATAGTCGAGGTATACCGACCATTGAGCTCTTATTGTGGTTAGACAATGGTTTTTCCACTATTACCACCGTTCCCACTCCTACTGGTGAAAACAACAAATTTGACGCAGTAGATTTAAGAGACAAAGATGAAAGATTTTTGGGCTTGGGAGTTAATAAAGCCGTTGGTCATATTAATCAAATTATTGCTCCACAAATTTTAGAAAAAGAAATTACCGCTCAAGGAGAGTTAGATAAAATTTTACTTGAACTAGACGGAACCCGTGATAAAAGTCGTTTGGGAGCAAACGCAATCTTAGCCGTCTCTCAAGCTATACTTAAAGCTGGGGCCATCAGTGTTGGCCTGCCTTTGTATGAGTATATTCAAAAGAAGTACAATCTTATTCAAAATTTTGTTTTACCCAATTGTATTGTTACCGCATTTGATGGCGGGGAACATGGCGGTAAAAACTTAGATTTCCAAGAATTTTCGCTGATCCCTGCCAGTCATTTGTCTTTGGAAAAATCTTTGGAAATGATTGCTGTCATTAAGCAAAAATTAGAAAGCTTGTTAATTAGTAAAGGTGCCATTCATGCCACTGGCCTAACTGGCGGCTTTACACCTAATTTATATCGCAATCTAGACGCTTTTGAATTATTAGTTGAGGCAATTCGTACTAGCACTTTTAACTTTGCTCAAGACGTTTTTTTTGGCCTACAGGCTTCAGCTTACAGGCTGTTTGAAGCTGGCAAATATCGAATTCGCGATGCAAATCAGGGTTTCACTGAAAAAGAGTTACTACAATTTTATGAACAAGTACGTGAAAAATATAAAATTATTTATTTGGAAGATCCACTAATAGAAAGTGACAAAAAAAGTTGGCAATTACTTACGCGAGACTTGGGAGAAACAACAACTATTGCGGCTTGTCGTCACGTTGCAGCCAGGGTTTCGGAGATTAATAAAATTAAAGAAAATAAAATGGCTAATGCCATTGTTTTAAAACCCAAACAAATTGGTAGCGTTAGTGAATTAATGGAAAGCATTAAAACCGTTAAAGATCATCAATTAGATTTGATTATTAGTCATAGCACTGGAGAAACTTTAGAGACTTTAATTGTTGATTTAGCCGTCGGAGTAGGAGCTAATTTTGTGAAATTTGGCCCTCTTAATAGGGGAGAGAGAGTCGTTAAATATAACCGTTTATTAGATATTAGTCGTGAATTAAATAAGAAAAATACTTAATTTTTTCTTTTACTTCTTATAGCCCTGAAAATTTGATCCCAGTTTTTGCGTAGAATAAAGAAAATGAAGCCCAAAAAACTGATAATTATTATGACTTCTAAAACAAAATTTAAAGTGTCCATTCCCTCCATCAATCCTTGAAACTTCTGTAGTCCATAAAAAGTGGCTAATAAATAGAAACTATTACGCACTAACATACCTAAAAAGGTGCCAATCGCAAAAATCTGATATTTAACCTTAATTAAACCGGCTACTATTGTCACCGGCAGGGTTGGTACAAAGGGTAAAGCTCGTAATAAAAATACAACAAAAGTGTTGCTTTTGCTTTTGGAAAAGATTTTTCCATAGCGTTCAATCTCATTAGCCTCTAAACCTAAAATTTTTCCTAATTTACCTTTGGTGATTGAGTTTTCTAGTTTATCCGCGAACCAAAAAACCACTAAAGTTGAAAAGGTTTTTGCTAACGCTCCAATAAAAGCTAAGAATAAAATAAAATAAACTGATTTGTTTTGATTAAGGGCCAGAGAACCTGCTGTTAAAGGCACAAAGGGTGAGGGTATTATGGCTATCACTTCTTCAGTCATGGCGCCCACTACCACAAAAACTGGTAAAGAGACTGAGTTAGCAAAATTAGTTAAAAAGCTTAAAATAGCGTCGCTGATTCCTGTCATAACCTAAAAAGTATAGCCGAACTTATTTAATAAGTCAGTAGCAATTTTTCTATTTATAAGTAAAAGTATCTTTTTATATCTTTTGATATTTTTTGATATATAATTTGCTAGTTGAGTTTTGGGACAAATTCGTTTATTTTATGGTTATTATTCGTTATTAATTAGTGAAAGTATCGGGTCTATGGCAGTCACTTTATATAAAAGACAAAGACAAATCGTCGATTTCATTGCTCAGTATATTCAAAAAAATGGATATGCACCAACTTTAAAAGAAATTGCTAATTCAATTGGTGTTTCTTCTTTAGCCACCGTTCATGAGCATTTGGAAGCACTTCAACGTAAAAAAATTATTCGAAAACATGTGGGAGCTGTACGAGGCATAGAGCTAATCGATAGAACCTTCCTCAACATCACTGATAGCGTTGATTTGCCGTTTTTGGGTTACATTGCTGCTGGAGCTCCAATTGAAGCTCATGAGGATCCAGAAGCTAGTTTTAAGGTCTCTCCCGAAATGATTTCTGGTAAAAAAAGAGCCTTTATTTTGCAGGTTAAGGGTAAATCAATGATTGAGGATCATATTGATGACGGAGACTATGTGGTAATTGAAGAAACTCCCGAGGTTAATAATGGTGATCTAGTAGTTGCTTTATTAGATAACGGTTTAGCTACCCTCAAACGTTTTTATAAAGAAGTCACTCGTATCAGACTTGAGCCAGCTAACTCAACTATGAGTCCAATTTATGCCACCAATGTGCAAATTCAGGGTCGCGTGGTCGGTCTAATTCGTAAATTTCGCTACTAAAAAATACTCTAAGCAGCTATTTCTTTAATTTGCAGTTGGTGATTAATATAAGATCGCAAAATATAAAGATAATCACTAGTTCTATTAACAAATTTTATTAAGACATCTCGCAAATCTCTTTCAGCATCAAGAGCAACCAGTCTTCTTTCTAATCGCCGACAAATAGTACGTGCTATATCCGCTTGGGCAGCCAACTGGCTCCCACCTGGCAAAACAAAATTACTCCAAAAATCTTTTCCTAATTTTTTTTGTAAATTATCTATCTGTTCTTCCATTTTGCTCAAAAAGCTATTTTCTAATTTAACGTCTGGTGACTTAGCTATCTCAGCCCCTAACTTAAAAAGTTGTTTTTGTAAATTAAATAGAAATTTTTTTTCTAAAGCTAGGTTTTCTAAATCCAATTGCTCTTTGTTAACTGATAAAGTCTCTTCCCAATTAGAAAGCAACAGTCCTAAACTCGCATTAAATTCATCCAAAGTACCCAACACTTCAAACACCAAACTGTTCTTTGCCAGCTTTTCAGCATTAATTAGTCTAGTTTCTCCGTTGTCTCCAGTTTTACTGTAAATTTTTTTCATACTTACCTATTCTAATTTCTTTTTGTATCTTTTCAAATAGCTAAAAGCTAACTATAATAGAATTCCGTGATGCTTAATATTCGCGGATTTCTCCAACAAGCTGCCAAAAAACATCCAACAAAATATGTTTTTGTTTCTGGAGGTGTTTTATCTGGCTTAGGCAAAGGCATTACTGCCGCCTCATTAGGAGTTGTACTTAAAGCTCATGGTTATAGTGTCACTAATATTAAGTGTGAAAATTATCTCAATCTAGATTCTGGCAATATTAATCCCGTTGAGCACGGTGATGTTTTTCTTTGCGATGATGGTTTAGAAGCTGATTTAGACTTAGGCTCTTACGAAAGATTTCTTGATGAGGAAGTTGGCTATAAAAACTTTGTAACTATGGGTCAGGTTTATAGCAGCGTCATTGAAAAAGCAAAAAAACTGAAATATGAGGGGGTAACGGTTGATGCTATTCCATACGTTCCTGAAGAAGTAATTAAGCGCATCCAAGCGGCCGGCAAAGGATATGATGTTTGTTTGGTGGAATTGGGAGGAACTGTTGGAGAATATCAAAATATCATCTATTACGAAGCTTATCGTATTATGAAGATGACCCTGCCAAATGATTTAATTATTATTCATGTTACCTATTTTCCCAATCCCGCTCATCTTAACGAACTTAAATCCAAACCAACTCAATTGTCGGTTAAAACCCTCAATTCAATGAGTATTCAACCAGATTTTATTGTTGGTCGAGGCACAACCCGTATTGATGACAAGCGCAAAGAAAAAGTAGCTTATTTTTGCAACATGGAAAAAGAGGAAATTATTTCCAATCCTGATTGTAAATCAATATATGAGATTCCTTTAATTTTTAAAGAGCAGCATTTTGGCAGTAAAGTGCTCAAAAAACTAAAACTCTCTGATAAAAAAATTCAACTTAAAGACTGGCAAGCAATGGTAAAAAAAATTTATAGCAAAAAAGATAAAAAGCTTACTATTGCCATTATTGCTAAATATATTAAAAGTGGAGACTTTGAGCTTAAAGATTCATATGCCTCCTTGTTGGAGGCCATCAATCATGCCGCTTGGCAGGAGGGAGTTGAGATAAAAATTAGTTTTATCGATGCAGAAAAACTAGAAAAAAAAGATAAAAAAGCACTAAACGAATTAGAAAAAGCCGAAGGAATAATTGTGCCAATTGGCTGGGGTAAAAGAGGGGTTGAGGGCAAAATTAATGCTATTCAATATGCGCGTGAACAAAAAGTTCCTTATCTAGGTTTGTGCTACGGCATGCAACTTGCTTCAATTGAGTTTGCTAGAAATGTACTTGGTCTTAAAGAAGCGCACACTAAAGAAGTTAATCCAAAAACTAAATACCCAATAGTTCACGCTATTCCTTTTGATAAAAAATATCAAAAAATTAAAAGTAATAAATCTAGCATGAGGCTTGGAGCCTATGATTGTGTACTCAAAAAAGATACTTTAGCTTATCGAATCTATAAAAAACATCACGCATTCAAAAATGAAAAAAAAGCTTTAATTTCAGAAAGGCATCGTCACCGCTTTGAATTTAATAATCAGTATCGCCAAGCTTTAGAAAAAAAGGGTTTTATCATTTCTGGAACTAGTCCCGATGATTTTTTTGTGGAGGTCATTGAACTTTCTAAAAAGGACCATCCTTTCTTTTTAGCTACCCAATCTCATCCAGAATATAAATCTAAGCCACTGACACCTCATCCAATTTTCATAGAATATTTAAAAGCAATTTTAAAAGAGTCTGAAAAAAAATCTAAGAAAAAGCAAAAATAAAGATCTTTTCTGCTTGCCAAATCAATAACAACTCTGTTACAATATCCGCTTGTTATGGCAATAAATTTTATATATAACGAGCAAACTATCAACATTGGTGATTTGGTCCGTGTTCATCAAGAAATCGCTGAAGGAGAGAAAAAAAGAATTCAAATTTTTGAAGGTATAGTCATTGCTATTAAAAATCGTGAATTAAATAAAAGTCTTACCGTGCGTAAAATTGCTGCTAACAGTATTGGTGTAGAAAAAATCTTTCCATTAGCTATGCCTAGCATTAAAAAGATTGAGGTTAAACGTCAGGGAGATGTACGTCGCAGTAAGCTATATTACTTGCGTGATAAAGTTGGCAAAGCCGCCAGTAAAATTAAAGAAAAAAATCTTTTCGAAAAAATTACTCAGTAATTTATCCTTTAAACAGGGTTGTTTAGCAGAAACAATTGCTAGTGCATTTTTAACAAAAAATAATTACCAAATTTTGGCTCGCAATCTTCGCTTTAAAAACCACGAATTAGACATTATTGCTCTCGACCTTCAGTATGATGAATATGTTTTTACTGAGGTTAAGTGGAGGAAAAACAATCGTTTTGGAGAGGGGAGTGACGCCGTTGATTATAAAAAAATATTATCAATGCAAATAGTTGCCAAACAATGGCTAAAAAAACAAAAGTTTCCAAAAGCGTGGCGATTTGATATCATATCTTTAGTTGGTAATTTACAAAGCCAAAATTTAAAAATTAGACACTTTAAAAACATAACTTGGCTTTAAACCTGGCCCCATCGTCTAGCGGTTAGGACATCGGGTTTTCATCCCGGCAACTGGGGTTCGATTCCCCATGGGGTCACCATATTAACAAACACGTACACATTGATTCTTGTTCACACAGCTTCTTCGACAATCTCCTTTATTTTTTGAATAAACATCTTATTGGTTTTTGCATCCCTAACACTTATTCTAAAAAAAGAATCATCAAAACCATTAAAATTTGAACCAACAATAACAGACACTCCTTTTTTGCTTAATTTATCTACAAATTGCTTAACTGACAGAAACAAAGGCAATCTTATAAATAAATTATTTGCTTCACTTGGAGAAACTGTAAAACCAAGTTTCTTAAGCTCTTTTTTTAAAAATACGCGCTGAGCAGCAACAAATCGTTTTGTTCTTTGTAAAAAATCGTCGTCGTCCAAAGCGATACAAGCTAACTGTTCACTAATTCCACTAATTTGAAAAATCGGTGTTTCTTCTTCTAATTTTTGGATAATATTTTTATTGGCGACAGCAAAACCGATTCTGAGTGTTGCTAAACCAAAACCCTTAGACAAAGTCCTTAGTACGATTAAATTATCCTGATTAATAAGCTCATTAATTACAGATTCTCCTCCGAATTCGATATTAGCTTCATCGACAACAACTAGTACATTTTGTGGCACTTGTCTTACGAACTTGACAATTTCGTCTTTTAATAAAATTGATCCTGTTGGGTTGTTGGGATTGCATAAAAAAACCATCTTTGTGCGGCTGGAGATGTTTTTAAGCATTTTTGATAAATTAATACCTAAAGCACCAGTCATTTTTACTAAAATTACCTTTAATCCAGTCAATTCGCAAGAAACCCTAAACATTGGAAATGTTAATTCAGGGATTATTGCTTCATCTCCAATATCACAAAAAACCTTTGGCAAATCATTAATGATTGATTCAGAACCATTGGCTACAAAAAAGTTATTCTCATTTAGACCAAACTTTTGAGCTAGTTTTTTCCGTAATTGTTTGGCATTGGGCGAAGGGTAATTATTAAAATCCACTCGTATTTTTTTCAAAGCACTAGAAACCCGGGGAGAACAGCCTAAAGGATTTTCACTCAATGATAAGTCTATTGCTCTTTTCTCAGTGAGAGCATAGAGTTTTTGCATAGCTCTTGGCTGAAATAGTTTTTGTTTTTTCATTTTTTCCTTTCCACACATAAAAAAACCTCCTTCAAGGAGGTTTGTGATATTTGCTAAATTATTATGAAATTATTGCATCAAAAACACAGACCTCCCAGTGGGGAAGTAATACCAAGCGCTGTGGTAAGTGTTATTTGATAACGACATTGCTGTGATTATATCATTAATAAGTTCTCCTTGTGGTCTAATCTTCTTTTTTTTCATATACTATTAAAAGTGAAAAAATATACCATCAATATTATTAAAAAGAACAAAAACGTTTTTTTAATTTTATTACTTAGTGATTTGTTTATCATTGGGCTACACTTGCTATTTGGCAAAAATCAAACCTTTTTTAATTTAGACCATGAACGCAATTTACCAACCGTTTATCAGTCCGCAAAGTTAATCTTTTTAGCTTTTTACTTTTTAATAAATATTAAAGAGCAAAAATTTCCTAAAAAAATAATCGGCTTCATTTTGCCTATCTCAATTTTTTTTCTTGTTTTAGGATTTGATGAGTTGCTGGAAATTCACGAAAATATTTATCGAATTTTCGAATTTCTAGCTTTCTTTCGTCCAGAAACCGTAGTCGACGCCTCTCAAAAGCTTGGCTATCATTCTTCACTTTGGATAATTTATTACTTGCCAGCAATTCTTATTTATTTTTTTTGGAGTGGCTATTGGTTTCACTACTTTCAAGCAAAATTTAAAAGTGTTGCTTTGATAATTGCTATAAGCAGCATTCTCCTGCCAATTATCCTCATCACTGAAATTCTTAGTTCCTCTGGTTTATACAGTAGTGATCTTTATTTTAAATTGATCACTATTGAAGAAATAGCAGAAATCTTATTTGCTACAATCCTAATTGGAGGAGTTCTGGAAATCCTCAATTCCAAAAATAAAAAATAGTTCACGATTGTATTAAATTATATTCTAATGCTCATCGGCATAGTCTGGATCGCTAAGAGCATCAGCTTTACTTGGATGAATTTTTCCCTCTGGATGTTCGGCCGGTGCATAAACAGTATAAAGCTGTAATGATTCTGTATTAGAAGTATTGATTACATTATGTCTTTGTCCTGCAGGAATGACTATTGCTACCCCATCAGCCAAATCATAAGTGCTCTCACCAATCATCGCTTGACCAACACCTTTTTCTACACGAATAAATTGGTCATGATCGTCGTGAGTTTCCATACCAATGTCGTCTCCCGGAGCAATCGACATCACCACTAGTTGAGTTAGGGGAGCGGTATAAAGCACTTCTCGAAAATTTTGGTTTTGAAGAGTTTTTTCTTCTAAATTAATACTATAACCTGACATAAAATCCTTTCTCTGATTTTTATATTGCTCTTATTAGTTTAACACATTTACGAAAGTAGTTTTTTAGACTAAACTTTGACCCGTCATTTCTTTTGGCTGGGGCAAATGTAGTAGTTTAAGAATAGTGGGGGCGATGTCAGCCATAATTCCTTCTTTTCTTGTCAACAAACCATCATTTAATAAAACAAAAGGTACTGGATTAGTGCTGTGTTCTGTCACTACACTGCCATCCTCATTGAGCATTTGTTCACAATTACCATGATCGGCAGTCACGATTAAGCTGTATTGTTCTTCTTTAGCTGTTTGCCAAATTTTTTCCAAACTTTGGTCAACAGTCTCTACCGCTTTAATTGCCGCTTGAATATCACCAGTATGTCCAACCATATCTCCATTGCAAATGTTGGCAAAGATTACTGAGTGCTGACCCTCAATCATCGCCTCAGCTACCTTTTCAGCAATCTCTAAGGCCCTCATTGCTGGCTTCTCCGCATGATTTTCTACCTTGTTGCTATCAAACATGTAACGCTCTTCTAAAGGATAAGGCTCTTCTCGTTTACAATTTAAAAAGAAAGTTAAATGGGCAAATTTTTCAGTTTCTGTTACTCGAAGTTGTTTGATTTTATTCTCTGCTAATACTTCGCCCAGAGTTTGTTCGATTTTTTCTGGACCAAAAGCCACAGCTACTGGATATTTATCACTATAAAGAGTCATTGTAACAAAAAAGATATCTTGTGGACCATTTTCTAGAAAACGCTCAGTTAATTGACGAGGCCTGTCGTTGCGAAAATTAGCAAAAATAAGACTATCGCCACTTTTCACTTTAGCCTCTTCTTCGTTTCTCACCTTAATAGTGCAGGGAACAATAAACTCATCGCCTTTGCCATTATTATAAGAGTGCTCAATTGCCTCCTTAGCATTGACGAATTGAGGAGCTTGACGATCTTTGATAGCCTGATAAGCCAAATCTGTTCTCTCCCAATTATGATCACGATCCATAGCGTAGTAGCGACCAGAAATACTGGCTAACTCTGCTCCAGTTTCTTGACAAATTTTGTCTAATTTTTCAAAACTAGCTAAACAGCTTTGGGGAGCGGTATCTCGACCATCAGTCATGGCGTGAACATAAATTTTTTCTACTCCAAAGGCAGCGGCTTCTTTAATTAAGGCAAAAATATGATCTTGATGTGAATGAACTCCGCCAGGACTAAGTAAACCCATGATGTGTAGAGCTGTTGAATTATTTTTGGCTTTTCCGAAAGCTTCTTTGATAGCTGGAGATTGCTGCAATTTTTTTTCAATTGCCATTTTGTTTAATTTAACCAAATCCTGATAAATGACTCTTCCAGAACCAATCGCCGCATGATTAATTTCGCTGTTACCCATCTGACCCGTTGGTAAACCAACTGCCTCACCTGAACAAGTCAGTAAGGCTCGAGGGTTTTCTGCCCACATTTTGTCCCAAGTAGGAGTGTTAGCTAAGCTTATTGCATTGCCCGGATAAGCTTTGTAATGACCCCAACCATCTAGAATAATTAGCGCTAACTTCTTTTGAGAATTTTCAGACATAAACCCTTATTTTAAAATAATTTATTTAAGAAAGAGGGCTTATTAAGCCCTCTCAATAAATACACTATTTTTTAAAAGGGAACTTGGCCATTTTTGCCTTATCTCCCAATTCTCGCTCAATCATCATTAAACGATTATATTTGGCCACTCTTTCACTACGACACATTGAGCCGGTCTTAATTTGACCCGTACCAGCACCAACGACAAAATCAGCAATAAAAGTATCTTCGCTTTCTCCACTACGATGAGAAACAACACAAGTCCATCCAGCGCTTTGGGCTAATTTAATCGCTCTAATAGTCTCACTAACACTTCCAATTTGATTAAGCTTAATTAATACAGAATTAGCAGCTTTTCTATCAATAGCTTTTTGAATTCTTTCGGGGTTAGTCACTAACAAATCATCACCCATAATTTGTATTTGTCTGCCTAAAGCTTTGGTCAGCTGACTAAAACCAGCCCAATCATCTTCGGCCAAAGCATCTTCTATGGAAACAATTGGGTATTGTTCAACCCATTGCTGATATTTTTTTACCATTTCACTGTTGCTTAGTTTTTTATTTTCAGTTTTAAGATTGTAATAGCCGGTCTCACCCTCACCCTCATAAAATTCGCTAGCTGCTGGATCGAGAGCAATAAAAACTTCTTCACCAGGCTTATATCCAGCCACTTCAATAGCCTGCATTATTAATTGCAAAGGAGCTTCATTAGTACCAAGAGGTGGAGCATAACCGCCTTCATCACCAACAGTTTTTTGCCAACCCTTTTCCTGCAAGATTTTGCCCAAGTGGTGAAAAATTTCTGCATTCCAGCGAACAGCTTCGACCACGCTCTCAGCTGCTAGAGGGAAAATCATAAATTCCTGCATGTCTGAACTGCCCATCGCGTGTTTCCCCCCATTGAGCACATTGGACATGGGTATTGGCATAATAAATTTTTCAGTACTGTTGCCAAATAACTGAGCAATATAAGCATAAAGAGGCATCTTGCTAGCAATAGCCCCTGCTTTTACACAAGCCATTGATACTGCCAAAATAGCATTGGCACCTAAGTTTTGCTTGCCCTGAGTGCCATCTAAATCAAGCATTATTTGATCAATTTCTTCTTGCTTTGTTACTTCCTGACCAATCAGTTTTGGAGCAATAATGTCGTTGACATTAGCAACTGCCTTCAAAACTCCCTTGCCCAAATAACGACCAGCATCCTCATCGCGTAATTCTAGAGCTTCATAAGCACCGGTTGATGCGCCTGAGGGCACTGCTGAAAAAACTTCCGTTCCATCTTCAAGTTTTAAAATTACAGCAACTGTCGGATTACCTCGTGAGTCCAAAATTTCCTGAGCTTCAATTGATTTTATAATCATTCGAGTCTTTCTATACTTTATAGTCGTCGAGGTGCGGGCGGGATTCGAACCCGCGAACGGAGGTTTTGCAGACCTCGCCATTAGACCACTCTGGTACCGCACCTTTTTTACATAGCTATTTTAATCTAATTAGAATAAAAGTGAAAGGGAGGCAGACAATAAGGTGTTAAAATAAGGATAATCAAATGGCAAAAAAATATTTTATCAAAGTTTATGGTTGTCAAGCTAACAAAAGCGATGCTGAGCGCATGGCCGCTCTTTTTGAAGAAGAAGGCTTAGTCGAAAGTGATTCTTGGCAAGATTGTCAAAAATTAGCTCTGGTAACCTGTAGCGTAAGAGAAAGAGCAGAACAAAGAGCAAGAGCTTTTTTATTAAAAGTAGCTAAGTTCTATAAGGATGAAAAAAAAGCTAAACCAGAAATTATTTTTTCTGGTTGCATGATTCACCACGGCCAAGAACATTTAAAAAAAATCTTGCCCATGATTGATCGAATTATTCCCACCAATCAAATGGCTTTTTTAAAAAAAGCCAAGCGCAAAGATAAGCTACATGCGTTTGTGCCCATTTCAGTTGGTTGCAATTCTTTTTGTACTTATTGCATTGTGCCTTATGCCAGAGGGAATGAGAAATCACGCCCTTTTACCGACATCATGGAAGAAATTAATGAATTAGCTAAAAAAGGTTATCAGGAAATCACTTTAATTGGCCAAAATGTTAATTCTTGGGGATTGGAAAAGCTTACTATAGCTAATCGTAAAATGTTACTACGTGCTGCACTAAAAAGAGAAAGCTTACCCAGCAATCAATCACAATATTCGACTCCCATAGGCATCCCGCCATTTGTTGAACTCATTAGAGCAATTTCTCAATTAAGAGAAATTAAGATTTTGCGTTTTATGAGTAGTAATCCCTGGGACTTTCACGATCAACTAATTGAAGAAATAGCCAATAATCCCAAATTAGATCGCTTTATTCATTTGCCAGTTCAATCGGGCAGCAATAGTGTTTTATATCGAATGAATCGTGGTTATAGTCGTGAAGATTATTTAAATTTAATTAAGAAATTGCGCCAAGCTGCCCCGGATGTAGTTATCGGCACCGACATCATCGTTGGTTTTCCAGGAGAAACTGAGGAAGAATTTACTGACACCCTAGGTTTGGCTAAAAAAGTTAACTGGCATTTAGCTTTCGTTAATATTTACTCGCCTCGGCCGGGCACTACTGCTAATCAACTTTATCTAGATGATGTTCCGCATGCGATCAAAAAGCGGCGTTGGCAAATTCTTGATGAATTGATTAATAAAAAAAATCTTAATAAAAGACCAAAAGTAGTATAAATGTCAAAAAAATTCTTAAAAAAGCAAATTATTGCCATTACGGGTAGTACCGCTACGGGCAAAACTAAACTAGCATTAGCACTAGCTGAGCAAATAATAAAGAACAATCACGCTCAACGAGTTTTCCTCTTATCAGTTGATTCTCGACAGGTTTATCAGGGTTTAGAAATTTTAACAGCAGCTGATATTCCTCATGCTTGGCAAGTGCTTAAAGAAAAACCCTATCGCTACTTTACTCATCCGCGATTGGCCATTAGCCTTCACGGCATAAGTATTATTCCGATTTGGCAGGAGTGGTCGCCAGCACATTTTCAAAAACTTTTTTTACACATTAAAGAACAATTAAAGAAAGAAGATTTATTAATTTTAGTAGGAGGTAGTGGTTTTTATCATAAGCAAATTAGTCAACCAGCTGAGACTCTTTTTATCCCACCAAACCAAAACTTACGCCAAATATTAAATAAAAAATCCTTAGGTTTTCTTCAGGAACAACTTAAGCAACTTGATCTAGAAAAATTTGAGACTATGAATTCATCCGACTTACAAAATCCTCGAAGATTAATACGAGGTATAGAAGTGGCCAAAGCTAATAAAAAGAGGGGAGAGCAAGAATTAAATAAAAAGCAAAAAGAAAATAACATTATTAATATTCACTTGGACTTAAATCTAAAAAATCAACAAGAACAAATTAACAGACGGGTTGCTGAGCGTTTTCAAGACGCTATTCATGAAGTTAGAGCTGCTCTTAATCAGTTTAAATTGAGTCCAGAATTACCAGCAGCCAGTAGCATCGGTTTTGAAGAAATATGCAAACACCTTGATCATCAGCTAAGTGCTAAAGAAGCTTTAATGGCCTGGCAAAGAGCAGAAGTTCAATACAGCAAACGCCAAAGCACTTGGTGGAAAAAAGCACCTGGATTAATTCATTTAAAAGCTGATGATCCTCAGCTTTTAACCAAAGCTCTTCAGCTTATGTTATAGTATAAATACTATGGCAAAAGTTCAAAAAAAAGAGTTATTAATTAAGATTTCCCCATCCATTCTTTTTTATGTTTTTCTCTTTTTTGCGGCGATTTGGTTTTTTGAAAAAATTAGAAATATTCTGTTTATTAGCTTTGTCGCTTATATTATTAGCGTTGGTCTTAATAAACCAATCTGCAAAATTCAAGACAAGTTTCACTGGAAAAGGTCGGTCAGCAGCATCTTTGTTTATTTTATATTTATCACTATTGTCGGCATTTTTTTAGCAATCATTGTGCCTCCTTTAGCTAGAGAATTTTCAGTAATGTTAAGCACTTTTAAATTACCACCTGAAATTGACAGAATGCTTGACACTTTTGAGCTAAATTTACAAGACGTCAGTCGACTTACTAGTCAGTGGGGTGGTTCTTTATCCACCGCGATTAGTGTTATTAGCTCAACTTTTTCAGGAGCATTAACGGTAATTATGACCCTAGTGATTTCCCTCTATATATCAATCGAAAAAGGACAAGTGGTTAGAGATTTTTCTTGGTTAACCCAAGATAAAAAGAAAATTAAGCAATTTGAAGAAGCAACAAAAGAGATAAATGTTCAATTGGGAAATTGGATTAGAGGAGAATTTATCTTAATGATCATTGTAGGTGCTTTGGTTTTTATTGCTACAGCTTTAATAGGCTTACCTTACTCATTACCACTAGCACTTTTAGCTGGATTAATGGAAATTATTCCCAATATTGGCCCCACAGTTTCTGCAATACCAGCTATTTTTATTGCCCTAATTACTTTGGGATGGCCAGGAGCAATTATTACTTTAGCTCTCTACATAATTATTCAACAATTAGAAAACAATTTAATTGTGCCAAGAATAATGCAAAGGAGTGTTAATGTGAGTGGCTTAACTGTGATTTTAGGGATTCTGATTGGTGGCACTATTTTTGGGGTAGCAGGAGCATTGTTAGCTGTACCAGCTATTATCGTTTTTAGAACTGTTTTTGAAACTTGGATTAAATATAAACCAGAAGGTGGTTTAATTTAAGTCTTTAATTTTGGAATTTGTTTCGTGAGCGAGAGACGGGATTCGAACCCGCGACCTTCTCCTTGGCAAGGAGACATTCTAGCCACTGAACTACTCTCGCTTCTTGTAGAACGTGCCAAGCCTTGGAATCGAACCAAGATCCCATGTTTTTCAGACATGTGCCGTGACCAACTTGGCTAGCTTGGCGATGTTAAAACTTCTGTATTGTAAACGATTTTTTGCTACAAGCAAAGTCACTGTGGGTAATATAGGACTCGAACCTATGGCCTCATCGATGTAAACGATGCGCTCTAACCAACTGAGCTAATTACCCTTGTTATTGGTGCCCGGGAGAGGAATTGAACCTCCATGAATTGCTTCACAGCCACCTCAAGACTGCGCGTCTACCATTTCGCCACCCGGGCTCAAAATTAAAGAGCTATTGCTTGAGCAATTGCTTATTATAAATGACAAATCTGGTGCCGAGAAGAGGACTTGAACCTCCATGAGCAAAGCTCACACACTCCTGAAGCGTGCGCGTCTACCATTCCGCCATCTCGGCTTATAGAGAGATTATACTATATTTCGGACCCTGTCTTTTTGCAAAGCAAAAAACAGCTGGTACAAAAGATGCTCTGCTATTTTTTCGATGCTTTTGGATTATAATATCTTGGAGACCGAGAAATTAAAACATTAGCCCCCATAGCTCAATGGATTAGAGTAATGGTCTTCGGAACCAGTGATGGAGGTTCGAATCCTCCTGGGGGCACAATTTTTGTTATAATTGCTTGGTTAAAATCGGGTCGGTAGCTCAGTTGGTTAGAGCATCTGCCTCTTAAGCAGAGTGTCGAGGGTTCGAGTCCCTCCCGACTCACAAAACAACTTAGATTGATTTATCAAACTTGTTTTTTCTAAAAAGCTTCCATATTAAAAATAAAGAAACGCCCGCTAATATTTGAAGTGATAATAAAGCTTTTGCTGGCCCAATTTGATCTGCAAAAAAGCCTAATCCAAATGATACTAAAGCAAATGCAAGACTTTCAAATAATGAGTTTAGTGAACCCATTGTTGATCTCTGCTGGGAAGAATACTCTTTTTGTAATAACTCACTCATAGAAACCGCTCCTGTACCAAAAAAAACCGAATTGCTTGACAAAATAATAGGCGATAAAATGCTTGGACAAACTGTTGCAATAATATTACTAAATAATGAATAAACCTTGCCAGTAATTAAAATTGTAAATGGTTTAAATTTCTTAATTATTCTTCCGCTAAAATGAAAGCTGATGGCAGCACCAATGTTTGACAACATTTTTCCCAATCCAATTGCCCACGTTGGCCAAAGAGTGTTGATAAATGCAGATCTAAATTGATATCCAGCTTCTCCCTGCGCATAGCCAATAATTTTAGATAGGCTTAAAGTTCTAAGATTATCATTTTTTTTAAACAACAATAATGCTTTTTTTAAATGCACATAGACATTGCTTGTTTCTAATTTTTGAACTTTAGGCTCAAGCATTCTTAATGAAATCATAAATCCCAATGTCGCAGGAATAAGAGATAGCCACATTACCAATGAAAGCGAGCTGCTTGCAATAATACCACCAAGTAGTGCTGATATAGCCAAGGCCCATTGAAACATTGAGCTTGTCGCTCCTAAGTATTGAGAATATTTTTCTTCTTGATCTGATTCTGCTAAAGAATCAAGTAAAAATGCTTCATTATTGCCACTATAAAACGCTCTAGCAATACCCTCTATAATTCCACCAATTGCTAGAATAAGAAAAGATCCTCCAACAGCATAAAAAATCACTGAAACAACACTCATTAAAGCACCCCAAACAAGAGTTTTTTTTCTGCCAATCATGTCAGAATAAAAACCCGTCGGTACTTCAAAAAGGGCACTGGAAAGCATTGTTAAAGAAAACACGCTCATGCCCAGTGCAAAAGAACCAGAAACTTTAGTAAAATAAATTATTGCTATAGGAGAATAAAACCTAAAATCAAGTAAGAAATTAAACCAAGCTAGTAATTTAATATTTTTATGTAATTTCACAATGAAAATATTATAACAAGCAATTTGTTTGCAACGATTGCTAATTCAATCAAATTTTGGAACAAGTTTATCCTTAAATTACTCTCGGTTGCAATCGTATGGGAATGGTTTTAGTTAAGCATGGGTGTTCCACTTTGATTTACTTATTTACTTTTAATCGTTTTTGCCTGATAATTCACTTTAATTTGATCATATGCTAAAAGAAGGCTCTCTTGAGAATCCAGAAAAATTGCCAGAAAAAAGACCTGTCTTTATTGTGGTAGAAGACTCATTTAATTATGCTCAAACACACAAACAACATTTGAATAAATTTGGCCTTGATGCGGTAATTTTACGTGGTATTGGAAATTTCGTTGAACAAATTGCTGAAATTCAAAAAACCAAGAATGTTGTTGGTGTCATCACCGATGGCCTTCATGGCAGTTGGCTTAACGTTTATGAGGCTGCTATAAGCAACGGTATTAGAAAAATTTGGTTAATTAGCGGAAATGAAGATATGATTAATTTTAGTAAATATTTACCTTACACGCGGGCTATTAGTAAAGTGACTTTACATCAGAATCCTGACAAATATAAGATATTTTTAGACGCTCTTAAAGAATAATTTCTTTTTTAGCTTTTTTGCTTTATTTTATCTGAATTGATATAATGGTTTTTTGTTGAAAAGAAAAAAATTATGTCAAAAGAATCAGGTAAAGAACTAAGTCCGGGTTGTACTGCTAGTCCAAAAGAAAGAAGAAAGCATTGTGAGGTTCTCGACCCCAATTACAGACAATGTGTTGATCAAAGACATTGTCCTCATGCAAATTATAGTGTTAATTTGGGTCAACCCAATCTTAGGGGAGGCATAGAAACATCCGCTCAATCTGCTCAGTGGCGCCATTGGAAAAAAGTATTTGGTATTCCTCACGGCGATGACTAAAAAACTTTTCTTGATTATAACTAATATAGATATGAAAACAAAATATGAATATTATTTCTGGTTCTTCTAATCCTCAACTAGCCACCGCTATTGCTGATCAAATCAATAAAATTTCTAAAAAAAAAGCATCACAACTAATTCCAATTGAAATTTCTAAGTTTGCTAATGATGAAAAACGGGTTTGGATTAAAGATAAAGAATTAGTCCGCGGTCAAGAGGTTTGTTTAGTACAAAGTTTTAATGCTCCGGTAGATGAAAACATTATTGAAACCCTACTCATCATTGATGCCTTAGAACGCTTGGGGGCTAGGGGAGTGACCCTTATTATTCCCTGGTTGGGATATTCCCTGCAAGATAAAGTTTTTCGTCCTGGGGAAGCCATTGCCGCCAAGGTTGTAGCCGACACTATCTCGCAACGTTTTATTAATCAAATCTTTTTGCTAGACCTGCACAATTCTAGCATTCCTGGCTTTTTTTCTGTGCCCACCCATCATTTATTTGCTGATGAAATTTTTATTAATTATCTTAAAAAAGAAATTGATTTTGATCAAGCGGTAGTGGCCAGTCCAGATTTTGGAGGGATTAAACGCTCACGAATTTTTGCTGAAAAAGTTGCTTTAGATGTTGTCAATATCGATAAAAGTCGAGATTTAAAAACCGGTCAAGTGACGGCTCATGAACTACATGGTCCTTCAGTAAAAAACAAAACCGTAATCGTCATAGACGATGTCATTATTTCTGGAAGTACGGTGATTGAAAGTGCTAATTTATTAAAAAAGAATGGCGCAAAAAAAGTCTATTTTCTGGCTAGCCATGGAGTTTTCTGTCAGGGTCTAAACGAACTTGAAAATAGCGCAGTTGATCAAATTATCGTTAGCAATTCAATTCGACAAAAGCAAGAAACTAGTAAAAAACTGACAGTTTTAGATATTAGTTCTGTTTTTGCTCAAGAATTACTCAATTAAAATATCTTTAAACTGGTCAAAAGCCTCTTTTCCCTTTAAAATAAGGAATATCTTATGCAAATGTCTCAGTTAGCCTTTTCTACTAGCAAAAATCCACCGGCTAAGGCTGATACGATTAATCATCGCCTGCTTGTTCAAGCTGGTTTTGTTCGTCAATTAATGGCTGGAGTTTATACTTATACGCCTCTTGGTTTAAGAGTACTGCGTAAAATCGAAAATATTATTCGTCAAGAAATGAATGCTTTGGGCGCTCAGGAGATTTTAATGCCCGCCCTGCATCCCAAAGCCAACTGGCTAACTACTGGTGGTTGGAATGAGATTGATGTGTTATTTAAACTGAAGAGTCGAACTAATCGCGAATATGCTTTAGGCCAAAGCCATGAAGAAGTTGTCACTCCTTTAGCTAAAGAGTTAATTAATTCTTACAAGGATTTGCCTTTAGCTCTTTATCAAATTCAATGGAAATATCGTGACGAACTACGCTCTAAGTCTGGTATTTTGCGAGGCAAAGAATTTTACATGAAAGACATGTATAGTTTTCACGCCGATCAAGCAGATTTTGAAAAGTTCTATCAAAAAACTAAAAATGCTTATTTAAAAATTTTCAAACAATTAAATTTAAGTCCTAAAGTAACTGAGGCAAGTGGCGGTAGTTTTACTAAGAAAATTTCTTATGAATTTATGGTTATTACCGACGCCGGTGAAGATGATATTTTATATTGTGATGCTTGTAGTTACTGTGTTAATAGCGAAATCGCCAAAGTGAAAGCGGGCAGTCCTTGTCCTAAATGCGGAGTGGCACTAAAACAAGCTAGAGCTAGTGAAGTGGCTAATGTTTTTGATTTAGGTCAAAAATTTACTAAGGCTTTTAATCTTCAATACGTCAATAAAGATAATCAACAGCATTATCCAATTATGGGCTGCTATGGCATCGGTCTTAGTCGAGCCATGGGGGTAATAGTGGAAAAACACCATGACCAAAAAGGTATCATTTGGCCAAAAACTGTTGCTCCATTTCCTGCTCATTTAGTTAGTCTTGAGGGTGGAGAAGAGTTTGCTAAAAAAATCTATAATGATTTGTTAAAAAATGGTATTGAAATTCTTTGGGATGACCGACAACGATCAGCGGGAGAAAAATTTGCTGACAGCGATTTAATTGGTATTCCAATTCGTTTATTAGTTTCAAAACGCAACCAAGATAAAATTGAATGGCAGCTGCGAACTCAAAAAAAAGGCAAATTAATTGGATCAAAAGAACTATTAAGTCGTCTTAAAATAGATAAATAGTAAAAACCAAGCCTTTTTTGCAAAAATTGCGATAAATAATGATCCTATATTTAAATAAGTAGTTAGTCTGATAAAAAATTATAAGCCTAATGATCAATCCTTTTTTCATGTTTGAAAAGAAAAAAATTGCTATATATTGTTAGGTGTATTATCGGTGAGGAAGACCCCCACTGAAATCTACCTTCTAGGCGATTTCGGTGGGTTCTTTTTTTAGCAGCTGTTATAATAAAAACATGTCCCAGAGAAAACTATTGGTAACTCATCATGCTCCAGATTTAGATGCAATTGGCAGCGTCTGGTTATTTAAAAGATTTGATCCCTTAAATTATGCTGATGCTAAGGTGGCTTTTGTCGATCCGGGGGATAAAATCAGCCTAGAAGATTGTGAAAAGAATTATAACTGTCAACTTCATGAAGTTACTCATGTTGATACTGGACTTGGCGAATTCGACCATCATCAGGTCGAAAGAGCTGCTCCTAATATCTCAGCCAGCTCTCTAGTTTATGATTATATCTGTAAACACTATCCAGATAAAAAAGATGATCAAGCGCTAGCCGCTGTGGTTAAACACATTACCGAAATTGACCATTTTAATGAAATTAATTGGGCAGAGGCAAAAGAAGACCGCTTTACGTTTTCACTTCATTCATTAATTCATGGGCATGAATTCGTTAATTTACACAACGATCAGTCCCAATTAAATTTTGGTTTAGAAGCCCTAGATTATGCCTATGCAGCTTTGACTCAGCGCTACAGCGCTAAAGAAACAATTAAAAAAAAGGGTCAAGAATTTAACATTAACATTGGCTTATGTTTAGCTATCGAAAGTGGTAATGACGACACCATTAAGTTAGCTCAAATTCAGGGCTATCAATTAGTAGTTCGCAAAGATTCTGAACAAGGTTTTATTAGAATTAAAGCCAGACCAGATAGCAAAAATCCGGATGGTAGTAGTTTTGATTTAAAAAAGTTAGAAGAAGCCATTAGCCAATTAGATCAGTCAGCTACTTGGTTTTATCACGCCAGTGGCAAAATGTTACTTAATGGCAGTAGTGGCTGGCGCCAAAAAAAGGCTAGTAAACTCAGTCTTAAACAGGTTGTTGATTTAATAAAAAAAATTTATAGTTAAACTAATTAAATTTATCAAAGTTAAGTATGAGCGAATCAATATTTACAAAAATCATCCAAAGAAAATTACCAAGCACCATTCATTTTGAAAATGAAGAATTTATCGTTATATCTAGCAATGAGCCCAAGGCTCCTGTTCATCTATTAATTATTCCCAAACATGAGTATAAAAATTTAGAAGAAATTGATCTAAAAAATAAAGACTTACATGCTCAAATCTTAATTTTATGTCGAAAAATGGCTAAAAAAATGAAAATTGCAGATAACTATCAAATTCACATTAATGTTGGTAAGGAAATGCAACAAGTCCAACACCTACACGTTCATCTTTTAGGAGCTTGGAAAAACCCGAAAAAAATCAAGCAGATGCTTTAATTACTTAAAAGATAACCATAGCCTCTAACAGCTTTAATTAAATTTTTACCAGAGATAACTTTAATTTTTCTGCGCAAACTACTAAGGTGAGCGGCAATAGTATTACCATAAATCACTTCTTCATCGTCCCAAACCAGATTGGCTAATAAATTTTTCGATAATAATTGATTGGGTCGTTTAAAAAATAATTCTAATAAATAAAATTCTTTCTGACTTAGTAATAAACTTCTATCCCCGCAACATAGCTTGTGAGATTTATTATCTAATAACAAATTCTGGTATTTCAAAAACAATTCTCGCTTCTGACTGCTTAAATTAAACAAAATCAATCCGATTCTTAAATTTAATTCATCAATGCTAAATGGCTTATGTAAAAAATCTACTGATCTTTGACCCAAATAATTAAAATCTTGATCAGATATTTCACCTGCAGTTAACAATAGAATTGGAGACTGAGTTTTTTTAAAAACCTGCTTGGCTCGTTTTTTTAATTGCTGATTGTGAAAAACAAAAGAACTAAGTAATATGACCTGATAAGAATTTTTCTCAAGTAAAACTTCAATCTTATTTAAATTACTAGTTAAATCAACTAAATAGTTTTTCAAAAGGATATTAACCAATAGGTCCGACAAAATTAAGTCGTCTTCGATAACTAACAAACGCATAAACTGCTTTAAATTTTTAAAAAACTTTTTAAAAGTTAACATTAAAACTTAGAGGTGTCAATTAGAAAGGTTTCCAAATTAACTCTGGTTTTATCGCCATCTATCACTTATAATGGATTCTTCTATAAATAGAGCAACTCAGAGAGGGGGTGATTAACTTGCCAGTTATTATTAAAGCTAAAAAAAACCAGTCAACGGGTGATGTAATTCGTCAATTCAAAAAGGCTAGTGCTAGTGCTGGTACAGTACAAATCGCTAAAGATCGCCGCTATTTTACAAAACCATCAAGAATTAAAGCTGATAGAACTGCTGAAAGAAGTCGATTAAAAAAACGCTCCCGATCACTTAAAAATAGAAAAAATGTTTCTCCAAGTGCTATTGCTAGAATTCAACAGCGACTTGGCTCTTAAAAAATATTATTTCTTTTTAATTTTAGCCTTGATTACAAATTCCCATTGATCGCCTTCGCTAGTATCAAAACTAGTGGAATTAGTCAGGCTGTGATAGTTAATTAAGTGACCACTTAGGGTTTCTTCCAGGTCTTTTTTTTGTTCATTAAGATCAGCAATGTCAACCTTCAACGCAATTACCTGTGGATTATTTTGCAATTGGCCTTTGCGTTCTTTGTACTGATGATTATATTGATCAAGCTCATCTTTTTTTTCAGTTAGCAGGGTGTCGTTGTCAAAAACATCTCTGACAGATTCTCTTTTTTCGCTCAATTCGCCATTAATTTTAGTTAATTCTAAAGCATGACGCTCAATTAAATTTTGTAAAGAAATGAGCGTTTCAGCTAATTTATTAGATTGCTCAAGCTCATCATCCTCATCACTTGCTAAAGCTTTTTTAACTAAATCATCACTCATAAAGTCCTTTTTATATTAATCTAGCTGACAGATTAGCAGAATTTTTAGTATAATACAAGAGAACATGGCCGAGTAATGGGTCATTGATGAAAATCTTTGACAGGAAAGTCCGGACAGCTGAGTAGAGGGTGCGTGATGAAAATCACGACTAGTTTTATTACTAGCTAGTTAGAGCAACAGAGACGAGCTGGGTAGCGCCAGTTGAAACGATCAAGCTTTTGGATAAACAATCAGCAATGATTGTTTGGCAATCCTCCCCGCTGCGAGCAACGACTTTGACCTTAATGGACCTACTCCCTTTATTTCCCTTGGGAAAGATGGTCATAAAGTTGTGCCTAGATAAATCATTACTAATCAAACAGAATCCGGCTTATGAGCCATGTTCACTTTAATTTATTTTAAATTCTGTTTAGAATAAGAACATGACTTTTTGGCAAGCAATTCTCTTAGGTTTAGTTCAGGGTTTAACTGAATTTTTGCCAGTTTCAAGCTCTGGCCATTTGTTTTTGTTAGAAAATTATTTTAACATAAACTCCGGCTCTCTCAGTTTTGAAATTTCTCTGCACTTGGCTACATTGCTGGCTGTTTTTATCTATTTTTGGCCGACAATCAAAAGTCTTTCAAAAAAAACCATTTTCCTTATCACTTTAGCTAGCCTGCCACTAGTTGCCATTGTCTTTTTTATTGATAGTCTTTTAAAAACTGTTAGCCAATCTGTGAATTGGATTGCTTTTTTTCTCTTAATTTCCGCTTTGCTTAACTTTTTAAGTTTCTTAATTATGAGCAAGAAGCAAAAACAAGTAGTTGCTGAAAAACTAGAAAACATTAGCCCTTTATCAGCTCTAAAAATTGGCTTTTTTCAAGTTTTAGCTGTTCTTCCTGGAGTTTCCCGCTCTGGTATTACTCTTTTCGCCTCTTTAAGCAGTAAGATTAGAGCTGAGGCCGCTTTTCAATTTTCTTTTCTCTTGTCAATTCCTGCTATTTTTGGGGCTCTCTTTTTTGATATTTTCCAAACAAATGGACAAAATTTGCAATCAATTAATTGGGGTTTAACTTTACCAGCCATGCTACTCGCTTTTCTTAGTGGCTTGCTTAGCTTAAAATTATTAAGAGGAGTGCTAAATCACAATCGCTTTTTATTTTTCGCCGTCTACTGTTTCTTTTTGGGCGGAAGTTTAATCTTATTTACTTAAAACTAATCGGTGTTTGGCGAAAACTTAAAGCTTCGGCAATTGCCTGGGTAGTAATTAATTTTTCTGCCTGACAATCACTAATTGTTTGAGCAACTTTAATTGTTTTAAAATATGCCCTCACACTCAAACCCAATTGAGATCTAGCCAGATCTAAAGTTTTTTTTGCTTCCTTAGTCAGTCGACAAAAATGTTTTACTCCTTCACTAGTTAAATTAGCATTAGAAGAAAAAGGGCTATCTTGTAAACGCTGATCCTGTCTTTTTTTTGCAAGCATTACTTGTTCCTTAATCTTTTGACTAGTTTGAGCAGAAACGGAATTAAAAAATAATTCTCGCTGACAATTAGCTTTAATTCTAATACTTAAATCAATTCTATCTAAAATAGGTCCAGATAGTTTTTTTTGATAACGCAGTAAATCATAGGTGCTACAGCGGCAAGGTTTGTCACTAGCATAAAAACCACAGGGACAGGGGTTGGCGGCGGCAATCAGAGTAAAATTAGCCGGATAAATTAGTTCTTGCTTAGCTCGATTAATTTTAAAAAACTGATTTTCTAAAGGTTGTCGCAATGCTTCTATCAAATCACGACGTAATTCAGTGAATTCATCTAAAAATAAAATTCCTAAATGGGCTAAACTTAATTCTCCAGGAAAATCCAGGCCACCAAGAAATGCTGCTTTACTAACACTGTGATGCGGTTGGCGAAAAGGTCTTTTAGTCAATAAACCGTTTTTAAGTGCTGCCAATAATGAATAAATTTGATTAATCTCTAAGATTTCCTGGTCACTTAGTTCTGGTAAAATTGACAAAATACTTTGAGCTAAATACGTTTTCCCAGCACCTGGTTCACCAAAAAGTAACAAATGATGGCCGCCCGCCGCACAAATGCTCAACGCTCTTTTAGCCTGATCTTGTTCTTGAAACTCTGCTAAATCTGGAATTGAAAGTTTTACATCATCTAAATTCTCGTTTTGGTAATTTTTGATTTTATTTTTGACTTTATCTAAAGAATTTCTCTTGGCTAAGTTAATAAACTCTCCCAAACTGGATAAAGGAAAAAGCTCTAAATCTTTAATTAATAATAACTCTCCCAAATTTGCCTCAGGAAAATATAATTGTTTAAAACCCAAGCTCTTAGCCTGAAGAGCAACGCTTAAAATTCCTTTAACCGCCTTTAGTTGACCAGTCAAAGACAACTCACCCAAAAACAATGCCTTCTGACAATCAATTTTTATTTCCCCATATTGACAAAGTAGAGCAACAGCAATCGCTAATTCCAAAGCACTACTAGTTTTTTTTAATTCGGCTGGAGCCAAATTGACCACTGTTCTGAGGGGCTTAATTCTCACTCCACAGTGTAAAAGGGCAGCGCTGATTCTTTCTTTGGATTCTTCAACTGCTCGATTAGCTAAACCAATTAATATAAAGCTTGGCTTGCCAATAACAGTGTCAATTTCCACTTCGATTTTTTTTACAGTAAGCGCTAGATTAATGGCACTGTAAGTTTTAACAAACATCTTTTTAAGATTATTATCAAGAAATATGACAAATCGAGGTATTATTTTGAAATTGTTATTAAAGTGTTATCATATGATTAACATGTTTGAAACTTTTTTATATCAAGTAAAAAAACCCTATCATTTTTTTAAAACAGCTTTATTTAAAGCTGTTCCAGCTCAATTTAAAAATAAATTTCCTCAAAAAGAACTAAAAATTATTGCCATTACCGGCACTGATGGCAAAACTACCACCACAACCTTGCTTTATCATTTATTAAAAGTTGCCGGCTATCAAACAGCCCTAATTTCAACACTTGCTGCCTGCATTGGTCAAAACGAAATTGAAACCGGTTTTCATGTTACCAGCCCACCCCCAGACGACCTTTATCGCCTAATGAGTCAGATGCTTAAAGAAAAAATCGAATATTTAATTTTAGAATATACTTCTCAGGGAGCTTATCAATATCGTCTATTTGGTATTCATCCACTAATTGCTGGTGTTACTAATATTAGTCAAGATCATTTTGACTATCATCTTAATTATCAAAATTATTTGAATGCTAAAAGCTCAGTTTTGAGAAAAAGTAAAATCGTCGTTCTCAACGAAGACGATCAATCATTTTATCGACTGAAAAGAATATTGCCGAGTTCACGCCATCAAGTTTTAACTTATAGTAGGGAAGATGAATTAAGCGAAGCATTATATAGAGAACTAATTAATCGCTTTCCTGAAGAATTTAATCAAATGAATGCTCGCTTGGCGATTAAGATAGCCCAAAAAATTGGCGTAGACGAGGAACAATTAATAGCAGGCTTAAAAAAATTTCCAGGTGTAAGTGGCAGAATGGAATTTTTAAATCTCAAAAAACTAAGTGGTCAAAAACAAAGTTTTCAAGTAGTGGTCGATTTTGCTCATACTCCTCAAGGTTTGAGGGAATCTTTAACAGCCTTGCGGCAAAAAATGAATACAGAAAAAATGCCTGGTCGTTTAATTGCCATTTATGGTTGTGCCGGTCTTCGAGATCGAGAAAAAAGACCAATTATGGGCCAAATTGGTAGTGAACTAGCAGATTTAGTAATTTTCACTGCGGAAGATCCTCGCACTGAAAATGTCTGGAATATTATTCGTCAAATGAAGGAGTCATTAGGAAATAATCATAATAAAGTAATTTCTATTGCTGATCGCCAAGAAGCTATCAACTTTACTTTGCAAAAAATAGCCAAAAAAGGAGACTTGATTGCGCTATTGGGCAAGGGCCCAGAAAAAAGCATGTGTTATGGGAAAGTTGAAAAGCCTTGGAATGAAATTAAAGCGGTTAAAAAAGCCTTGCGATAAACTGTCCTATGTCTGAAAAAGGATCAACTTCTTTACTAAATTATCAAAATTTTTACCTAGTTGGCGTTAAAGGAGTAGCAATGACTTCTATTGCACAGTGTTTGTTAGATGCGGGAAAAACTGTCAGGGGTAGTGATGTTGAAGAAGATTTTGTTACTGCCAAAATTTTAGAAAAAAGAAAAATTGCTATAAACAACTTTGATGAAAATTTTTTAAACAAAACAAATAAAAAAAAGCCAGACTGTGTAATTTACACCGCCGCTCATCAAGGTATAGATCACCCCCAGGTGCAAAAAGCTATCGCAGCTAATATTCCAATTTATTCTCAAGCAGAAGCTTTGGCTGAATTGTTTAATCAAAAAGAGGGAGTAGCGATTTGTGGAGTCGGTGGTAAAAGCACTATTAGCGCCATGTTGGTTTGGGTTTTAAAAGAATTAAAAATTCCTATTTCTTTTTCAGTTGGTGTAGGAGAAATAATCGGCTTAAATGCCACCGGCGAATGGAATCCTCAATCTGCTTATTTTATTGCTGAAGCAGACGAATATGTGGTTGATGTTAATGCTTTGGAAAAGAGTGAAGAACTTGTGCCGCGTTTTAGTTTCTTAAAACCAGCAGTTGTAGTTTGCAGTAATCTTAGCTATGACCACCCAGATGTCTATCCAAATTTTGCAGCCAGTAAAATTGCTTTTAAAAAGTTTTTCTTGCAAATTAAAAAAAAGGGTTGTCTCATTATTAATAGCGACAATGCTGAACTTCTCAGACTCAGTCAAGAAGTAAAAAAACAAAGAAGCGATTTAAATATCATCACTTTTTCGTGGAAAAAAGCTAGTGATTATTTTTTAAGTGATTGGCAAATTAAGCACGGACACAGTTTGGCCACAATTAATCAGCAGTTATTAAATAAAACCCAACAAGCTCAACTCAGATTAAAAGTTCCTGGTCAATTTAATTTAATGAATGCGCTAGCAACTATTGCCGCGCTAGCTGAACTACAAATTCCCCTCAAACAGAGCTGCCAAGCTTTAAGTCATTTTCAATCTACAAAACGACGCTTTGAATTAGTCCATATAGAAAATGCTCAGCGCTTTTTTGATGATTACGCTCACCATCCCAATGAATTAAGTGAGTTAATCCGCAGTCTCAATCAATACTTTCCCAAAGATAAAAAGCTAATTGCTTTTCAACCTCACACTTATAGTCGCAGCAAAAAAATGTTTAAAGACTTTGTAGAAGTTTTAGGCAGTAATCTTAATGACCAAGACCAACTAATTATTTTAGATATCTTTGCCTCTGCCAGAGAAAAATTAGACTATAGCGTCTCCAGCCAAGATTTAGTAAAAGCCATTCAGGATAAATTTCCCCAAAGTAAAGTTCTATACCTCAAAAACATTGAAGACTTAGCTGATTATATTCGTCAAAACAATTTTGATCTGACCATTACCGTTGGGGCAGGGGACATTTATAAAGTTTATGAACTCTTGTCTTTTACCCAATAAAAAAATGGTATAATTTGAAAGTTAACAGTCGCCGCGGTGGCGGAATTGGTAGACGCGCGAGACTTAAAATCTCGTGCTAGCAATAGTGTGTGGGTTCGATTCCCACCCGCGGCACTTGAGTAGGACATTAACTAAGCAACGGGGAATAGCTCAGATGGCTAGAGCGTACGGTTTGGGACCGTAAGGCCGCAGGTTCGAGTCCTGTTTCCCCGACACAAGTTATTATAAGCAATTAATGAACATTCTTAAAAAAATTCTTAAAACCAATTTTCTTGAAAAGAAAGCTCGGGAAAATTTTAAAATTGATCAGGATTTAATTTTATTAAACATTATTTCCAGCATTGTGGCGGTTTTTGGCTTAAAAATTAATAGTGTTTATATTTTAATCGGCTCAATGCTCATTTCGCCATTCTTTGATCCAATTATTTCCAGCATGGTTTTTTTTGTTTCTAAAAATTATAAAGATTATTTTAAATCCTTAAAAACTTTATTAGTCCTATTACTCACCTCAGTTTTAACTAGTTTGATTTTTTGGTTTTTATTAAATTCTTTCAGTCAATTAGAAAACTTTAATTATTTATTACCCAATATTAGTTTATTTGACACTTTCATCGTTGCTGTATTGATGGGAGTAGTTGGCACGCTACTTTGGATCTGGCCCGATGCTTCTAGCGCTGGCGTGGGAATTTCCATCGCCATTTCCTTAGTTCCTCCGATTGTTAATTTCACAGCCGGAATTGTCACAAATCAATATTCAGTAGCTTTAGAACATTTGTTAATTCTAGCTCTTAACATATTGGGAATTTTTATGGGAGCATTTATTGTTCTCAAAATCTACTTTAATGGAGAGCATAAAGAAAAAATTTAAACAGTTTTTTCAATTTCTAATAAGAAATATTAAAGTTTCAAATCAGATTTCGTCAATCGTTTGTCGAGCTGTTCATCAATAATGATTGGGTGACTGATCAAGAACTCTCTCAATTAGCCAAAAACACCTTACAAGAATATTTTGGTTTTAGTGATTTTCGACCCGGACAATTAGAAATTGTTTTATCAATTTTAAAGAAACAAAATACTTTAGCTATTTTACCAACAGGTGGCGGTAAATCAATTTGCTTTCAAGTACCAGCTTTAATTTTTCCTGGTTTAAGCATTATTATTTCACCTCTTATTTCCTTAATGAAAGATCAGGTCGATCATCTGCTAGCCAAAAATATTAGCGCGACTTTTATCAATAGCCAATTAGACAAAAACATTATTGAAGAAAGAATTAATGCTTTAGCAAATAATCAATATAAATTTTTATATTTGGCTCCAGAACGATTAAATAATAAAAACATCATTAAACTCTGCCAACAAATCAAAATTTCCATGATTTGTGTTGATGAAGCGCACTGCATTAGCATGTGGGCTCATCAATTCCGGCCAGCCTACAAAAAAATTCCAGAATTTCTAGAAAAAATTCAAGATCAGAAAGAAAAAATTGTAATTAGCGCTTTTACCGCTACTGCCACGACTTTGGTTAAAAAGGAAATAAAACTCTTCTTGAAATTAGAACCCTGTCAAGAATTTTCTGCTAGTTTTTTGCGAGAAAACCTCATTTTCCATAATTTAATTTGTCATACCCAAGCTGAAAAAAATATTTATCTGATTAAAATTTTAAAAATACATGCGAACAAAAATGCTGTAATTTATTGCAGTACGCGCGCGGCCTGTGAAAAGCTCTGCCAACTATTAAAGTCACTCAACCCTAAATTAGCAATCGCTTACTATCATGGCGGCATGGAAAAGGCCGCGCGCCAAACCACTCAGGACCAATTTTTATCTAGTCAACTGCAAATTATTATTGCCACCAATGCCTTTGGCATGGGTGTTGACAAAGCTGACGTTCATTTAGTCGTTCATTATCAAGTACCAGCTAATCTGGAAAATTACTATCAGGAGGCGGGCAGGGCAGGGCGTGATGGCAAAACTAGCTATTGTTATTTGCTATTTACTGCCAAAGATCTTTATATTCAAAAGTGTTTATTAGATAAAAGTTATCAAAATGACCCTCAACATCCGCGCCATCAAATTGAAATAAACAAACTAAAAAAGATGAAAGACTACGCTCTGAGTAAAACTTGTTTGGAGAGAATTATTGAGAATTATTTTAGCGATGCTGAAAATGGCAATGACAGGAAACAAGACGATTCAAAAAACGATAAAGAAAAAAATTGTCAACATTGCTATGTATGTTTAAATTTAAAACTCTATCTTGATCAAGAAGAACTAGCAAAAATTCAAGAATTATTAATACTTAATAGACAATTAACCCAAAAACTATCTGAGAAATTTTCTTTATTGAATAAACAAACTTTTCTTTTACCAGTGGTTTTTCATCAGCAAAGTATTGAAGCATTAGCTATCTGTGAACAAAAAATTAAACCCCAATCCATTTTGCCAGGAATCGGCTCTGGCTGTATTAAACTAAAATATGATCAAGTTAATTGTGATCAATGATATAATAATCAGTTATGCAATTAGATGAAATAATCAGTGAATACCAAAAAATAGCTCGATTTTTAAATAAACGCTGGCCACTTAAAGATGAAAACCAAAGAATCTTTGCTAGAACCATGAAGATTGTTGAAGAGTTGGGTGAATTATCTGACGAAATCTTGACTAGTATGAACTTGCAGCGCAATTCAAAAATTGCTAATTTTTCTCGAAAAAATTTGGAAGATGAATTTGCCGACGTCTTCGGTTCTTTACTTCTTTTAGCTATTGAGCTTGATATTGACATTAAGGAAGTGGTTGAACGTAAAATTACTTACACTCGTCAGCGCCTTGAAATGAATAAAGAAAATTAATCTTTTTTCTCTAATGATAAAAATTGATATAAATCTCCGTTAGTAAAATCTCGTGAGCGGTAATACTCTTTGGTTCCAATTGCAGAAATCACCGCTAATTTTTTATAGCCTGCTTTTTGAGCTATTTTTCTTGCCTCGCCAATTAAGCGACTACCAAGTCCTAAATGTTGAGCCCGACCCTTAGCCTCACCACCTAAAGCTAATGCCTGACCATAGACATGAATTTCACGAATCAAAGCACTGTCTTTTAGCCCCGGATACCAGTGTTTTTTTCCTTTAGGTAAACTAAGTCGCAGAAAGGCTAAAATTTTTTCTTCACCACCTTCAATTACTATGGTAAATTGCAAAAAATATTCATTGCTAACCGACGTTTGGTATTTAATTTTACTTAAGTTAATTTTTTTCTCATCAAAGCTGTGGCGACGAATTTCTCTAGAGCGAATTTCTTTAATCTCCACTCCTTCTTTTTTTACTTGCGCTTCAGCTATCTGACGAAAATTGCTTTTAATATTACCAGCCACAATGTCTTGGGCGGGAATATCCCGCAACATCCGCGTTATCCGACAATAAGCCGGAGTGTTTTTCAAAGTAAAAGTGGTGATAGCCAACATTTCTTGATAATCATAGGGTTGCCATTTACCATCTTGGTAATATTGCATGAGCGGAGCACTGGCAATCAAAGAGCAGGGATAAATTTTTAATTCATCGGGACGAAAATTTTTATCGCTAAAGAGTTTCAAAAAATCTTCTTGATCATTTTCAACCGTTCTGCCATATAAATTAGCCATCCAGTGCACATGAATTTTAAAGCCTAGTTGGCGTAAAATAGCAAAAGCTTGCTCTGTTTCAGCCACGCCATGTCCGCGACGATTCAATTGCAAAATTTCATCATCTAGAGCCTGCACTCCCAATTGAATTTTGGTCGCTCCTAGTTTGCGCAAATCTAGAGCAGTCTGCTGATTAATCTCGTCAGGTCGAGTTTCTAAAACCAAACCAACACAGCGAGCTCGTGTTGTTTCATTTTTTTGCTGAGCTTTTAATAATTTTCCCCAATCTGATATTTGCCAGTCACTGATGCCAGCTTTTTTTTCAGGCTCTAAATAATGTTTTGTAATCAATTGATTGTATTTTTCTCTAACCAACTTTTCATCTAAATCTAATTGATTTAATAGAGCTAAATTCTCCTTTGCCTCACTGCTCATGTGTGCTTGATCCAATTTCTTAATAGCTATTTCATATCTTCGACGAATCACCGCAGATCGATCCTGCTTGCTAAAGTCATTCATTGCCTTAAAACATTGTTCAATAAACCACAATCGATATGTTTCTGGATAATGAGTCCAAGTGCCACCTAAAACAATTAATTCTACCTTATCTGTACGATGACCCATGTCAGCTAAAGCCGTTAAGCGACTCATTGCTTGCAAATAAGGATCAAAAAAATTCTTTTCTGCCCGTTGCGCTCCAGGCTCCTCAGCCAAATAACTTTTTGGCATCCGTAAATCATTTGGACAAAACAAACAATTTCCTGGACAAGGATAGGGTTTTGTTAAAACTGTTACTGGGGCTACACCAGAGGCACTACGCGTTGGTTTCAGCCTTAATTTTTGTACTAATCGACCATAAGGTTTTTTTGGATAAAGCTGGCGATAAGCGTTAATAATCTCAGTTTTACTAAAAAAACCACCATCTTTTTTAGGATATTTTTTAATCAAAGTCAATATTTTTGACCAAGATAAATTTAAATTAGCTTCTAATCTTTTAACTAATTTAGATACAATCTCTTGATCTTCCATTTTAGACATCGAGCTTTATTATACCCTGCAATTGTGTTTTGTTTGCTAAAATAGGCTAGAGTGCAAAAAATAACTATCAACAAACTCAATAAGCTTAATAAAGACTTCTATCAAAACGTGGCTGATGATTTTAGCGATAGTCGTCAATATTTTTGGCAAGGTTGGCAAAAAATTCCTCAGTTTTTAGAAAAAAATATTAAAAATCAAAAAAAAATTCAAGTCCTCGATTTAGCTTGCGGCAATGCCCGTTTCGCTCAATTTTTAAAAGAAAAAAATATTAATTTTAAATATCTTGGCCTAGATAATTCTGCAAAATTACTAAATATTGCTCAGGAAACAATTGATAAAGAAAATATTAATGCTCAGCTTTTAAAATTTGATTTAATTAGCAATTATTTAAAAAATAAGAAAATTATTTGGCCGTTTTCTCAACAATTTGATTTAATAGTTGTCTTTGGTCTAAGCCATCATTTGCCTAGTGGTGACTTGCGCTTAAGTTTTTTTCAATCATTAAAAGAAATTATAAATAAAGACGGTTTGGTAATAGTTAGTAATTGGCAATTTGCTAAAGATGAAAGATTTCAAAAAAACATTTTAAATTGGCAAAAAATTCGAAAAAATCCAAAAATAAATATTTTTCAAAGACTAAAGTTGAAAAAACTGTTAAAAAATCTTGAAAATGATGATTATTTATTAGATTGGCGAAAAAAAGAAAAAACCTCTACAAAAAAAGAAGCAATTCGCTATTGTCATCATTTAGATAATAAAGCTAGTGAAAAATTGTTTGAAAAAGCGGGCTTGCAAATATTAGATCAGTTTTTAGCCGATGGTAAATCTCAGAAGCTCAATCATTATTTTGTTTTGAAAAAAACTAATTAAACAATTATAATAACAAGCTGTTATAGCTTAACATTGCCCGATCGTCTAATGGCAGGACAAAGGCCTTTGAAGCCTTCAATCTAGGTTCGAATCCTAGTCGGGCATCACATAAATATAGATTTATAAAACAATTAAAATTTTACATAATTTTATATCTTCATCGGTACGCTTTAATTTCTCCTCAAGAACTAGTTCCGACCTGTTATAATTTCTGTATATGAAAAAAAGTCCAGTTCTAAATCTCTTAACTGATGAAGAAAAAAGAGTTATTCTTGGTGGAGGAACTGAACACCCTGGCACTGGAGAATATATCGATCATAAAGTTGAGGGGCTATACGTTTGCAAACAGTGTGGGGCACCATTGTATCGGAGTGATCAAAAGTTTGATTCTCATTGTGCTTGGCCGAGTTTTGATGATGAAATTGATGGCGCTGTTGAACGCAAACTAGACTCAGATGCTAAACGAATGGAGATTGTCTGTTCAAACTGCAAAGGTCATTTGGGACATGTATTTGTTGGTGAAAATTTGACTGCTAAAAATACGAGGCATTGTGTAAATAGCATTTCTTTACAATTTATTCCAAAGGAGAATTTAGATGAAAAATAAATATGCATATCTTGCTGGAGGTTGTTTTTGGGGAATAGAAAGTTTATTTCGTTATGTTGAAGGGGTCACTGATACGCAGGTAGGCTATTTGGGAGGAGAAAATGAAAACCCAAGCTATGAAAATCACTTTGGCCATGCAGAAGGAATAGAAATCCAGTATGATTCGCATAAAATATCATTTAAAGAACTACTTGATTTTTTCTTTAGAATCCATAATCCTACTCAACTCAATCAACAAGGAAATGACAAAGGATCCTCGTATCGATCGGCAATTTTTTATCAGAACTCAGAAGAAAAAGAAGCTGCCAAAGAGGTGATTGATATGGTCAATAAATCAGGTTTTTGGAAACTACCAGTTGTGACATCTTTAGAAAAATTTACTAGATTTTATCCTGCAGAAGAATATCATCAAGATTATCTTATTAAGAATCCAAGTGGATATACTTGTCACAGTATTCGTACTCTAGAATCATTTTTATAAAATATTAAAAATAATAATATTCTTTGTTTAGCTCAATACAATTTATTTAAAAATGAAAGGTAAGACAAATGTCAAATATTTTAAAAAGAACAGACAAGCACAACACTCATATTGCCAACTCTCAGGGTGGGAAGCAAGGTAGAGAACACCTCACAGCTGGTGATTTTCTTTCTTCTCTAGATACAATTATAAAAGGAGATGAAGAGGAAACTTTGGGAAGCGCATTATCATTGGTTAATTCCAGTCACTCGCCGGTGTTTATCTTCAATAATGAAAAAAAATTTCTAGGGTTGCTTTCTCCATACAAAACCATTTATTCAAAAAGTTACCCCTACACCACCAAAGCAACAACTGCAATGTTTAGTCCACCTAACATTATAAAAGAGACTCCACTTTATAGGGTAGCTGAGCACATGATTTCTACCAAGGTATATACACTTCCAATTTTTGATAACCACGAGGAACTATTGGGTGTAATCCGTGCAAAAGACATATTACAAGGCCTAATGAATGATCACGGCCTAATGTCCTCGATTAGCAAGCTAATAAAACCTCATGATCCAATTACCTCTTTGGCGGACTCAACTGTGGGTGACATTTATCAAAAGCTTAAAAAAGAGCGTATTTCTCGTATTATTTTAGTAGATGATGAAGAAAAGCTGCTTGGAATCGTTTCACGCGGTGACCTCTTAAAAGCGTTTATTAAGCCAACTTCAAAACAAAGGTTTGCGGGTGGAGGAACGGCAAGAGGCTTTTATTCAGCAGAAGGAGAAAAGAAAAGTCGAGAAGAAAAGCCTATTTCTAAATATTACATAACTTTAGTGAATAGTTTGTCTGAAGATTCTCCAAAAAATAAGATTGTTTCTGCGCTCATTGAGTCGGGACATAATAGTATTGTTCTTGTTGATAAATACAATAAACCAAGTGGATTTTTATCAATACGTGATTTGCTAGATGCAATTGCAAAATTCAAGCCTTTGAGCGATATCCCTTTGATGATGCAAAATCCGAGTGGCGCGGTTGGTGATAAGGAACTAGAAGATGCAAAAAAATATTTAAATCTATTCGGAAAAAAATTGAGAAAAAGTATGAAAATCGATAAAATCGAAGTTACTACTCAAGAGTCAAAAAACGTGCATGGACAAACAATAGAATTTGACACAAGCGTTATTGTGACCCCTATTGCTGGAAAACCTCTCATCGCAACTGCAAAGCAACGGATATTTTTAGATAGTATAAAGGATGCAATTGTTCTAATTGAAAAACAACATAGACAAAGTGGGTTCTCAAAAAAAGAAACAAAGAAAACAGGGTCTAACAATTGATGAGAAACAAAAATTAATTAGAACATTTCTCCTTCAAAATTATTAAATATTTAAAGAGATAATAAACATTTTCATGATATACTTGTATACATTAAAATAAAATAAAGCGAGAAAGGTTCTATGAGTAAAGAAAACATGAAAAAAATTATTGTGACTGCTCAATGCACAAATATTGAGGAAGAAGAACGATTAAATAGAATAATTTTTGGTTTTAATCACAGTAATGAAACACATGCCGTAAAATGTACAAGCGAGTTGAGTAAAGATCTTCCCTATGTTCTAGAAGTTTTTATTGAAGAAAACAGCTTAGGAGCTTTCATCGCTTATCTTAACGAGTTCGTTCCTGAAGCCAGCGTTCAAGAAAAAGAATAATTGCCTATCTTTTCCTAAAACTAGCTTTTCCTTGCGACAAGTAAGCTTTAAGTCTTTGTATAAAATGCAAAACCATTACAGTGCCAAAAATGATGGATAATTGGGCGTGTTGGTGAAGCATTTGCGTAAAATTAATCTTAGCTAAAAATGCTAGCTGATCGGCTAGGGCTAAAATAAAGCCAAAACCAACTACTGGAATTAGTCCTAGCAATAAAATACTGTTCCACAAAAAATCATGTTTTATTTTGCTTAAAAATTTTTTACTTAAGAAGTATAAAGCAATTGTTAATAAAACTGGCAAAAAAACCTTGTATCGCGAAACGAGTACCGAGGTTGGAACATTTGCTTGTCTATCGTTTTCAGCACTTTGAGTCAAATTAATTTCTTCACTATTTGCCAAATCAGCAATTAAATATCCTGCCAACATTTCGTCAGCCTTAACGCTATGATCTCGATTCATTCCAGCTTTGTTATTGTAGTCATCAGTAGCATCCGATCCACACCAATCTCGGATATTTAGCCAACGGTCATGGTCAACTAAGTAACTACTTAAATCATAGATTTGATCTTCAATCACCATCCAACAATCATCTGGTGTTTGATGCAGCTCTACTTCATTCATTGAATAAAGACTTTGCGCTTGAATTTTGTTACCTAAAGTTAAAAAAATTAAACTGCCTAAAAAAATAAATAAGAAACTAAATAGAATTTTTTTCATATATCTACCACTATACTATAAAAATTGTAAAAAATTTTACTTTCTAGCTTTGTTTTAAAAGTAATCACATAGTATAATTTTCAAATATGACTCCCGAATTGACAAGAAAAAAAGTTGAAAAAAAAGAAGAAATTATTCAACATGAAACTAATTTGGGACTGGCTGCTTATATTAATCCACAAGAAATTTTCAATCAAAAAGCACACGATAAAGCATGGCAACAACTGTTAACTAATTGGCAGAACTTGGATTGTTTGGAAATTCAATATGAAAATAACTATCTAAAAAACTGGTGGTTAACTTTACCAGCAATGCTGAAAAACTATAAATCAAAAATAATTGTTCATGGCCCAACTCAAAAAAGAGATATTGCCAACGTTGATGATCAATTGAGATCAAAATCGTTAGAAGAAAACAAAAGAGCCTTGGATTTGACTGCAAAACTTGGAGCTGAAGCTATGATTTTACATATAACCCCTCAGGATGATTTTAATCTAAGAATTAGTCAATTGGGTCGAGCTATTAGCTCTTTTACAGAATTATCAGAATATATTGATGAAAATAATTATCCAGTTTCTTTAATGTTAGAAAATCTTGAATATCCAAAGTGGCCTGCTGATACTAAAGAAGCAGTAGATTTATTAAAATACTTAAAAAAAATTCATCCTAAATTAACTTCCTGCGTTGATTTGGCTCATTTATGGCACAATCATGCCGCACTGATGCCCGGAATAAATTGCTCCTCTCAAAATTTTCCAGAAATCTTGATCGACTACATTGTGGAGATTGATAGCATCGCTCCTATTCGTAGATTTCATTTTGCTGGAGCTTTTGTTGATAAAAAAAATGATATTCACCAAACACATGGTGCTCCAGAATTGAATGGTAAATTTCAAAACACAGAATCTTTTTATATTATGCCTATTGTTGAAAGTCTAAAAATTATGGATGAGTTTATCAAAATGCAAATTGAAAATGGAGAGCCAAACGCTGATATTATTTTGGAAATGCATTTAGCACATCAAGAACAAGAACAGATATTAGAAACTATTAAAAATTATTTAAAAAACCAAAGCTAAACATGCCTCCTAAAAAAGAACAACAAACTAGAATTGAAGAAAAAACAATTGCTAAAGAAGTCAACAATCCTTATGAATATTATTCTCACCCAGTGGTTTCCAAAACTATTGCTCAATTTTGTGGTGCTGATAATCCACCAATTGGTTTTAAACTAACTGATCCCAACAGTAAATTTAACGATTGGCTTTGTAAATATTTAACGATTGCCAACGTTAATATTGCGCAAGAAAAAACAGGCGGTGCTCCAGCCAAATCTATTAAAAGTGACTTTTTACCTGACTTTCTTAACTGGCAACCAACTAGTGAAATCTTTATGTCTCTCTGGCAAAAAGAATCACTCAACGATCAAGAAAGACTTTTACCAAATCGATCCATCTTCGTTATTGATATTGAATATTTCAATAAAGAATATCCAGAAAGATTTTTAATAGATCAACTAGGTGTTTTCGAATTAATTGAACCAGCCTACAAAATCATCACTGAAAAATTGCGTCAATATGGTTTTATTTACAATACAGTTATGACTGGCAAAGGCTATCACTTTTTTACTCAAATTTCTAATAATAGTCCTATTTTAGAAAAAATTATTAGTCTTGGAGAAAAAGTTGATCCAGCTCTCAAAGCACTACAAGAGGTTGTCCCCGATAATTCCAAACGTGATCAAATGGTGCCTTTGGCAACTCAACAAGCACATCAAGGAATGGGTAGATTGGTTCAGTATTTAGTTTCACAAGTCATTAATGAGATTAGAAATAATAGTCAAATTCCTATTGAAATATCTGATATGGGAATGGAGGGTCTAGCTCTGGACTTAACACCTAATTTAGTAAGAGCAGTAGACACGGGATCAATTGGCACCCCTGGTTCTATTTATTTAAAACCCCACTTTAAACCAGATGTTTATAACCAAAATGGGGCTGTAGATAGAACAAGAATTTTAACAAGAATCTATCGCGAAAGTCATGGCCAAAAAATTGAAGATCTTGAACAAATGATCTTATCTAGACAAAATTTTAATTTAGCCATAAATAATTTAAAACTTGCAAATTCTAAAATTCCCGAATCAGAACTTGGTCTTGCAAAATTAATTAGAGATTATCAGAATTCAGAACTCTTTAAATTTCATCAAGCGCTAGATGAAAACCCCGGTGATCACTGGACTAGCTGGCCCAATACCTACCGCAATTACGAGGGTATTGCTGGCAATGACAAAACACTTCAAAGAATTTTATCTCCCAGTTCTCATGATTTATTGGAACCTGGCAGTCTTAATTACACTCTTCATCACTTGTTCGAAAAATGGAGTGGTGATAACGATTTAAGTGTAGCTGGACATGTGCGTACTTTTTTGCGTTCGGCATACGAAGATCCCAGATTCAACTGGGGGAGGCGTTTTACTCGACATTATAGTGCAGCCCAACATGCAGAGGGTTGGGCAACTATTATCCTGGGTCAAAGATTTGACAAAAAATAAAACCTTCTGCCTGCCAAAAAGCAATTTCTGTTGTAACATTATCTTGTGTTAATTAAATTATTTAATAAAATTAAAAAGCAAAAAAACTTTCATTTACTACTTTTATTTTTTATTTTTTTATTGGCAGCTTATTTGCGCTTTAGCAATCTCAACTGGGATCGGGGGCTAGCTCTTCATCCCGATGAACGCAATATTGCTAGAGCTGTTGTCAACCTAGATTGGCCAGAAAAGACTGATCCAGAATTTTATGCATATAACGGTTTTCCTCTTTTTTTAACTGATATTAGTTCGCAAATCATCAGCTATCTAAGTAACGACATCCAGTGGCAAACAGATTTTGCTAAAATTAATCTCATCACTCGTGCCTACTCAGCATTATTTTCTTTTTTAACTGTTATTTTCTTTTATCTGATTGGCAAGGAATTATTTAAGAAAAAAACAAGCTTAATAATTACTTTTTTAGCCAGTACTACCGTTACTTTTATTCAACATGCTCATTTTGGGGTAACTGAAAGTCTATTGCTTTTGGAATTGCTCATTTTGACGTGGCTTTCAATAAAATTGATTAAGGAAAAAAAGCAAAAATTTCTGCTAGCAATGGCAATAGTTTTGGGAATTAGTTTTGCTACAAAAAGCTCCGCATTGGCCTTTGCTCTTGTTCCTATTTCTGCATTGCTGATGGTTCATCAATTAAAAGCAAAAACCCTACTCAAGCTTATTGCTTTTTTTGGCATTAGTGCGCTAATCTTTTTTACTGCCTCACCCAATACTTTTTTCAACTTTCAAAAATTTTTATCTACCATGCAATACGAGCAAGCGGTAGCTAGTGGTCAAGAAAAAATTTTTTACACCATGCAATTTATTAATACCACTCCTTATTTATTTCCAATAAAAACGCTTATGTGGCAGAGTTCCTTTGTTCTATTGATCACTGCCGGTTGGGGTTTCTATTTGTTTATGAAGAATAAAGAAAAATATAAGCTCCTTTGGCCATTTATGCTTTTTTCCGCTCTATATTTTCTCTATGTTGGTAGATGGTATGCAAAATTTAACCGTTATTTAATTCCTTTCATTCCTGCTTTAATCATATTAACTGGCTTAAGCATCGATCAATTAAAGAATAAAAAAATAGAAAAAATATTAATTACTTTACTCCTAATTACCCATAGCATCTGGGCTTTATCTTTTATACAAATTTATCAACAAGAACATATTAGAATTACTGCCTCTCGCTGGATTGAAAATAACATTGCCGAACAAAGCACTATTCTTCATGAAGAAAGAGATGAGCGTTTGCCAGTAATTTTTAGCGAGCCCATAAATTATCAATATTTACTCTTAGAACTTTATCAGGTTGATAGTCTGGAAAAAATTAATAATTTAAGTGAACAATTAGCTAAGGGTGACTACCTCATTATTGCCAGTCAACGTCTCTATCGCACTATTCCTAGAAGCGACGAGCATCCTTATACAAGTAATTATTATCATTTATTATTTGCTGAAGAGCTTGGCTACCAAAAAATAATGGGTTTTGCCTCCTATCCGAAATTACTGGGTGTCGATATTAAAGATGATGGAGTAGAGGAAACTTTTAGAGTCTTTGATCATCCAACAATTTTTATTTTTAAAAATGTAGATCATTTGTCGAGAGAAGAGTTGTTTGAAATGATTATCGAAAAAAATTAGTTATTATTTTTTTTCTTTGATAATGATTTTTTTACCACATTTAATCGGCTAATAAATATGCCAATCACGAATAATAGAATAATTTCAAAATAAATTAAATATTCATAATAAAAATTAGATAAAATAAAACCACCAGCTACTGGACCAATCATTTGTGAAATACTACCTAGTGAGCTGGCTACACCTAGAACCGCACCTTGTTCCTTGTCCGATGCTTTTCTAGAAATATTACCCATCATAATTGGTCTAAAAAGACCCCAGCCAACAGCTGCCAACATTAGAGGAAAATATATAAGCTCCTTTTGTTTAATCAGGGACAAGGCGAAAAAAGCAATAAACAAAGAAAAATAAGAAAAATATAATAATTTTTTTTCACCAAACTTTTTAATTAATGTTTTTAATAAACCGCCCTGCATAATAATGGTGATTAAACCAATACCAGTCAGCACCAAACCCATTTCCTGAGCATTTATAGCAAACTTTTTATCACCATAAATAGCCATATTACTGGTTAAAATAACCTGCGTTGATAAAAAGAAAAACAAAATTAGAAATAAATCTCTTAATTTTTCCATCTTGAAATACTTGGCGAAACCTTTTAATTCAAACATTTCTAAGGAAAATTTGAAACGAACTTTTTTTGAAGACTGGCTTTTGACAGTTTCTTTTAACAAAAAAATTGTCATCAAAATAGTTAAAACAGATAAGGCCGTTGCTAAATAAGCGGGCAAAGCATAAGAAAAACGCTGAGCTAAAAAACCTCCTAAAGCTGGACCAATCAAGAAACCAAAACCGAAAGCCATACCGCTCATGCCCATAGCTACTGATCTATCTTTCTTGCTAGAAATATCGGTCAAGTAAGCCTGAGCAATAACAAAATTACTACCAAACAAACCATCTACCAATCGAGAAAGAACTAGCATCCAAACTGAATTAGCTAGTGCAAAAATTAAAAAACTCAGAGCGGTCATCACCTGCGAAAAAATTAACAATGGTTTTCTGCCATACACATCTGACAACCTACCCATAATTGGCGACATAAAAAACTGAAAAAAGGAAAAAGTAGCCAGTATTAGAGATATTTGCAAAGGGCTAGCCCCTAATTCTTTAGCGTAAAAGGGCATAAAAGGTAGGATTAAAGAAAAACCCAATACTTCGGTTACTTTAATTAAAAATAGTGTTAGATAATCTTTTCTCAATAAAAGTTTCATATATTATCAATCCTATTAATTCTATTAATTTTATTAATCCTCTAAACATTTAAATAACAAATAAATTTCCAAATAAGAGCTAAATCGTCGAAAAAACAATTTTAACAAAAAAAAGCTTTTTTATCCAAGCCAAATTACTGATTCTCTTTATTTTTAATAATTATATATATCAAAACATATCAATAGGTATATTAAATATACAAGACATATCAATTAAAAGTGTTTTTGCTCAGTATTAGCAGAGATCATAACCAAGTGCTAAAATTTTTACTTAAAAATACTCAACACTGTGATATACTAATAAACCCTAATTACTACTTATGAAAAAAGATAGCTTTATTTTTGTTCTTGCCAGCCTAATTTTAGGAATAATTTTAATTGTCAGCCTAAACAAAATGAGACCGCAAAACGGCGATCTAAGTAACAATAACGAAATAGAAGACATTAACAATATAAAAGAAGATGAATATCTTGATCAATCACTAGTGAATCAAGAGCAAGAAAAGGATTATGCTATGCCAGCCACTTTATCTGCCAACCAGGCTTTAACAAAACCTGAAATGATAATTAACTCCGACAAAACTTATCAAGTTACTCTCAACACTGATCAAGGACCAATTCTTATAGAACTTGATAATCAAAACACCCCTATCACCAGCAATAACTTTGTTTATTTAGCAGAACAAGGTTTTTACAATAATACGATTTTTCACCGGATAATTGATGGCTTTATGATTCAAGGTGGTGATCCTCGTGGCGACGGTACAGGTAGTCCTGGCTATCGCTTTGATGACGAGGATTTTATTGGAGAATATGAGCGTGGCGCTGTAGCTATGGCTAACTCTGGGCCAAACACTAATGGCAGTCAATTTTTTATTATGCAGCAAGACTATCAACTGCCTAAAAATTATGTAATTTTTGGCAAAGTGATTGAGGGTATAGAGGTGGTAGATGCGATTGCCACCGCGCCAGTTGAAATGAGTCTTTCCGGAGAAAAATCTCGACCAATCAGTCCAATTGTGATAAAATCAGTGCTGGTCACTAATCAATGAGAAAAGAAATTGATCCAAAAATTCAACCACAACTGCCTTTTCCTGAGAATGAAGCCGCTAAAAACGAGCTAGAGTTTCCAAAACAAGTAAAAAATACTATCAGAGCTGCCTTACTCGCTAATGATGAAGGTGTTAAAGCTGAAGAAAAAAACCCTAAAGCTGATAAAAGGACTAAAAGGAAGAAGGAGATAATTGATATCATTAATCAACTTAGTGAAGATGAAAAAAATAATTTATATTTGTGTCCAAAAGATACTCCTATTGAAAGAATTAAAGGGGGAATGGTTTATGCTGAAAACCCTATCTTAGTTATTAAAATAGCAAATAAAAAAATAAAAGGTTATTCGGCATTTAAAGTTGCAGACAGAGTCCCAGTAGTTTATTCCCAATATGGCTGGAGGCCTAGAAAATATTTTCGATTACATCGTGGTGATCAAATTGGGATAAAAACTAGTAAAACTGATTATCTACCTCGAAAAATAAATTTAAAAAACTTAGACAAAATCATTGATTCCCAAATTTAAATCTTGCTTAAAAGGAAATTGCTCCACCAAGCTCTTGTTTTTTAATTGCGCTAATTCTTGATGATAAGCTGGTCGCTCTTGATCGCGATAAAAGAGCCCTAATTCAATTGGTCCTTTTTTTAGAACCTGTTTAATGGCCATTTCTTGATTAGATAAATCATAATCTGCTTTTAAGGCTCTTGTATGTTCTAAATACCATTTATTATCTTGAACTTTGTTAAAACTTGGACAGGGTTGCAAAATATCAATTAAAGAGAACCCCTCGTGTAAAATGGCTTCTTTCATCATCTCAACTAATTCTTGTAACTGAGCAGCAAAAGCTCTGGCTACAAAACTAGCATTAGCGCTAATAGCTAAAGCTAAGGGGTTAATTGCTTCTTCAATTACCCCTTGGGGAGTGGATTTCCCAACAGTCCCTTTTTTACTAGCTGGTGAAGCTTGCCCTGTAGTTAAACTGTAACGCTCATTGTTATGTACAAAAACACTAATGTCGTGATTGCCCCTAGCTGCAGCTAATAAGTGGTTAAAACCTTCTCCGTATAAATCACCATCACCACCAGTCACTATCACTTTTAACCGATGATTGGCCAACTTGATGCCAATAGCATTGGCAATCGCTCGACCATGAAGTGCATGAAATCCGTTGACTTTAATAAAATCTGCCATATTACCACTACAACCAATACCAAACAAAACCACTAGATCCTTAAGTTCTAAATCTAATTCAATTAAAGCCTTTTTAAGAGCGGTTAAAATGCTAAAATTGCCACAACCAGGACACCAAGTGGGTGAAATGGGTGAAAGTAGATCTGGTATTTGAATAGACATATAATTATTTAATTTGATAAATTTCACTGATCTTAGCACTTACAAGCCACTGTAATAAGTCTTCTGCATAGAAAGGCCGACCATCATAACGCAATAAGCTCTTGATTTTTCTTAAGCGGCTATTTGCCTTTAATACCTGAGCTAATTGAGCTGTGGCTGTGCCCTCAACTGTATAAATTTCCTGCCTACCTTCATTAATTTTATGCCAATCAAAAAGTTCTTCAAAGTCTTTTGTTAAAAAAGGTGCAACACAGGGCAAATGAATAATGGCAGGTTTTGCAATTTCTTTATCATCTAACAATCTTAATAATTCTTGTAAAACATTAATCGTTGAACCAAAGCTGATTAAAATTTTGTCTGCCTCTTTTACAGGCGCGCCAAAAACTGCCGGCTTGGGCAATTCGGGCAACATTGTCTCAATTTTTCGCAGTCTCTTATCCATTGCTTGTTTGGCTATCATTGATTCTTCAGTAGCAAAGCCTTCTTGATCGTGCTCATATGAATTTGCCAAATAAACTTCCTTATTTAAACCAGGAATTGCCCGGGGAGAAATACCGGTTTCAGTGTCTTTATATCGCAAATATTTTTCCTCAATAGAACCTGTTTTGACTGTATCTAAAAGTGACAAGCGCTGATTGTCAATTAACAAATCAGGTTGAGGCATACTTTGTTGAGATTCTAAAATATATTTATCAGATAGAATAAAGACGGGTAACTGATACTTTTCAGCTATGTAAAAAGCTAATTTGCTTAATTCATAATGCTCTAAAGCTGTGCCTGGAGTAAAAACTACTTTGGGAAAATCACCATGCCCAGCATGAATAATGAAATTTAAATCCGCCTGAGAACTCCAAGTGGGCAAGCCTGTTCCTGGACCAGGACGCATTGCTTCTAAAATTACTAAAGGTAACTCAGCTACGCCGGCTAGGGAAGTCGCTTCCACCATCAGAGCATAACCACCCCCGGAAGTACCTGTCATCGCTCTTACCCCTGCAAAAGAAGCCCCCAGGGCTTGGTTGATAGCTGCAATTTCGTCTTCACTATGCTTAACCACTATTGGATAAGCTGCTTGCTGAGCGGCTAAATAATGCAAGAGGCCAGTGGCAGGGGTCATTGGATAGGCACTAAAAAATTGCAAACCAGCAGCTATTGCTCCTAAACCGACTGCTTCATTAGCAGTTAATAAAAGATCTTTTTTTCTTGATTGATCAATTTTTAAAGTCTTAGTTCTACACTCGATTAAACTATTGCTTAATGATTGATCTAAATAATCACAGGCCAAATCTATAGCCAGCAAGTTCTTAGCAATTATTTTTTTCTTATCAACAAATTCCTTTCTAATTAGGTCGGTTAATTTAGTTAAATCAAAAGCAAAAAATTTAGCACTAGCCGCAATGGCCATCATATTAGCAGTAAGCGGATCACCAACTTTTTGCCTTGCCAACTGACTAAAAGGAATGCTAATAACTTTGGCCTTTAGTTGAGGGTATTGGCTATGATCAAAATTACTACTATTAATTAATACTAGCGATTCTTCATCCAAAGCATCAAGATGAAAATCTAAAAATTTGGGGTGAAAAAGAAAGAGTAAATCTAAATGACGACGCTGGCAATGGGCGGCTTCGCTAGAAGCAAAAACTTGGCCAGTTTGATGACCACCTTTAATTAAAGAAGGATATTCGTAATAATTAAAAACCTTTAAACCTTGATGTTGACAAAGTTTAGCAAAAAATTTGGCTGCTAACATCACCCCGTCACCAGCTTTACCAGCAATCTTCCAATTCAACTCAATTTTTTCCATACACCAGCATTGTAGAAGGAATGCTAAAATTGGTCAACTAATGTTCTTGAATAAATCTGCTAAAATAATTATGATTAACTAATAGGAGAAAGATAATTATGAAAAATCTTTTAATTTATGGCACCCTCACGGGTAACACTGAAAATGTAGCTCAACAAATAAAAACCTTAGTTGAAGAATCTGCTAAAGAATTAGAAATTAAAAATATCAATCAAACAAGCATTGCGGATATAAGTGCTGTGGAAAATTTGCTCATCGTGGCTTCTTCTACTTGGGATGATGGCTTGCCTTGTAGTGATATGGCCGATTTTTTGGAAGAGAGTGCTCAAGACTTGCCAGATCTTGCTGGAAAAAAACTAGCATTTTTTGGCTGTGGCGACAGCAACTACGTTCAATTTTGTAAGGCTGTTGATATTCTAGAAGAAACGTTTACTAAAAAAGGCGGAGAAAAAATTTGCAATAGTTTAAAAATTGATGGCTATGTCGAAGACGAAGGCAATCAAGAAAAAATCAAAAATTTCGCCAAGGAAATAACCCAATCACTTTGATCTGGGTTCTTAAAAACTAAAAAATTAAATAAAATTTAGCTAAGTGATTTCTTTGCTCTAGTTTTGGCAGCTTTTCTTTTATGCTGGTCCATGGCTTTTTCACCCGCTACTTTGGCTTTTGTAGCCATTTTTTTTGCAGTTTTTTGAGCTTTTTTAGCTGTTTTTTTAGCAAAAGCTTCAGGGTTTTTTTTAGCTTCATCAAAGGTTTTTTTCGCTTTGCTTCTATTTTTCTCATCCGAGAAAAAAACAGCTGTTGCTCCTGCGAGTGCACCAAGTATTAGTGGAAATACACCTTTTTTCTTATTCGACATAAAATTCCTTTTTATAATCTTTTATAATAATATTGTCTCTAGTTTAACTCTTTTTTTACAAAGACACAAATCATTAATTATTTTATAGTTATTAGGGATAAAGAGTCTGTTCTTCTACTAGCGATATCTTTAGCAAAAGAAGCAATAATTAATATTTGTTCACCCTTTTTCGCAATTTTGTATTCTTTTAAATTATTAACCAATTCGTCCTCAGTTTGATAGTGAAAAAATTCTGGATCAATTAAAACTGGATCAACGCCAAACGCTAATGATAACTTGTTGCAGGTTTTTTCCTCGGCTGTTAAAGCCTTAACTTGGACTCCCGGTCTGAAACGAGAAAAAATTTTAGCTGTTCGTCCAGTTCTGGTTAACACTATCATTCTATCAATATTGTTTGATCGATTCTCTAAGAGATTGAAAGCCGCATAGGTAATGGCACCCACACAATCTTGATCAGTAAATTCCCAAAGATAATTTTCTGCATAAGGCTCATTAAATAAGGCAATCTTGCTTTGAGTTTCAATGCATTTAACTGGATATTTGCCTAAGGCAGTTTCTCCAGAGAGCATTACCGCATCTGTACCGTCATAGATAGCATTAGCCACATCACTTACTTCAGCGCGAGTAGCTCTGGGACTAAAAATCATACTTTCCAACATTTGAGTGGCTGTTATCACTGGCTTGCCAGCTGCCCGAGATTTTTCAATAATTAACTTTTGCCAAAAAGTTAATTGCTCGAAAGGTACTTCTACTGCCAAATCTCCTCTTGCGACCATGATTCCATCTGAAGCTTCGATAATTTCATCTAAATTATCTAAAGCTGCTTGATTTTCAATCTTTGAAATAATATCAGCATGTAAATTTCGTTTTTTTAACTCTTCCTTTAAAATAGCAATGTCTTCTTTATTTCTAACAAAAGACAAGCCAATAAAATCAATATCTTCATCTGTCATGTTATCTAATTGCAGCAAATCATTATCAATTAAAGATGGCATATTAATGATAATCCCCGGGGTATTCATGGTTTTACGATGCTTAATGACGCAAGGATTAAGAGTTTTGGCTATTAGACCATTTTCTTCTTTTTTTATAATTTCAAATTCGCAAATTCCATCATCGACAGATACCAAATCTCCAACCTGAATAACGTCAACCACTATTTGAGGAATATTCATTTCTTTTTCGGCTGGATCACCCGCTACAAACTTTACCTCATCATTTTGCTGTAGTTCAAAACTTTTTTCATCTTTTAAATTAATTCTTATTTCTGGACCTTGCAAATCTAACAACACCCCCACCGCTTCACCCAATTCTTTAGCTACTTTTTTAACCCGATGGATACGTTCTAAATGCCACTCAGGAGTACCATGCTTAGTGTTAAAACGAGCAATATTCATCCCTGCCAGAATCAATTCCTTCATAACCTCTTCGGTTTCTGTAGCGGGCCCGAGAGTTGCGATTACTTTAGTTAATTTAGGCATTAAATTCCTTTTTTCAACTTTATTTAATTAATTTCAAAAAATTTCAAAGATCTTAAAAAAGATATTATCTCTTGAATCTGATAGATAATCAAGCTGAACTACTTTTTTGCTTAGAAAATATTCTTCTTACAGCTTTGTGGATCAGCACTCTGATTGACACATGTTCCTATAGGATCTGGTGTAGCTCGTCTTTTTGCCAACTTACTATTGCTTAGTAATTTGGGTGTTTTTTTAAACAATCTCTTTTTAGCTAAAAACCAACGACGACCCAATAAATGATTTTTTTGTTGAATAGTCATATCTCCTTTTTTATCTTTACATTAATTTTATTATGTCTCAGCTATTTTCACCAAATGTCTAAAAAACTAAGCGAATCAATCCTCACTACCTTTTTCTATAAATCAATAGTAACAAGATCCGTGGAAAAATCAAGTACAAAAATTACTCATACTTGTTTTTCTACTCAAGTAGATAAAAAAATAAATATATAATTAAACTTTTAAATTAGGAAAAATATTTATCAAAAAAGATTCTAAAACGGCTTGTTTTTTACCAGCGTAAGGCTCGGCTTGCCAAATCAAACGTGGAGAAGAGTTTAGTTCCAAAATAGCGTAGTCATCAGATTTTTGAGCACTATAAATATCTTTAGTTAAAAAATCAATTCCTGCCCAAGTCAAACCCGGTATAGCCTGAATAGCTTTTAATGCAATTTTTTTTACTGAAGGATGTACTTGATCAGTAACATCGATAGTATCACCACCCAAAGAAATGTTAAGGCTACTGTCTGGCCTCAAAAATATCTGTTCTTTTTTTCTTGGGACACTATTCAAACTTCGTTTCTTTTTTGCTAAAAAATCTTTAATTTTTTGATCTACTTCAATTTTAAACAAGGGTTTATCTTCTTTTTTATCACCTCTTTTGGAGTCTTGATTTTTCAAGTCAATTAATTCTTTAATATTGTGTTTTCCATCACCCAGCACATTGGCAGATAAACGTTCAATAATACTCACCATTTTATTGCGGTCAACTAAAATCCGATATTCTTTACCGTCAAACATTCTCTCTACCAAAGCTCTTTTTTCACTTGAACGATCATAGGCAAAGCTTTCTTCAAGTGCTGCTAAATATTGTTTTTGAGTTTTAATATTAGTTGTAACTGCAATTGCTTCTGAACCATCAATTGCTTTAACCACTAATGGTTTTTTTAATTTATTAAAAACTTCTAACTGATATTCTCGAGCATCACTATCTTTAAGCAAATATCCCTTTGGCACAGACAAACCCGCTCTTATTAATAAATTTCTCGTAATAGTTTTATTTCGACAACAAATGTGAGCAGTGGCAGTGGTGTACGGAGGAGTACGGTGATAGAGATAAGCTTCTTGATTTTTGTAACTAAGCTTGAGCAGCTCCGTATAAGGAATGCGCTCGGTTTCAATTTTCAATTCTTTAGCTTTTTCAATAATAGCTAAAACATCACTAATAACTTTTTTAGATTTTTTATCTTCTGCCAAAGTTCGTCTTTGATAATAAACACTCACGCAGTCCTTTCACTAAACTTTAATATCAAGTAAACACAATAAAACAAAGGATCGTTAAACAATTATTTTTCTTGAGTTTTGTCTTTTCTTTTAAACTTACTAAACAAAATAATCACTCCAACTGCCGATAATAAAACTGCTAAACCAATCAATGGTCTATATAGCAACCAAGCAATGCCAATTGTCGTTAAAGATAAGACAAGAGCTATTACTGCGCTGAGCAATTTGCTGGCAAAACGGAATATTTTAGCAAACAGAGGAATCACACTTAACAGAGTTGACAGAGGAACTAAAAGAGTATTAAGCCCGATGTAGATCATGAAAAAACCCAAAAAACGAATCAGCCAAGTCGATAAGCGATTAGTTTGAATAGCGCCCTCAAACATTTCTTCTGCCGATATTTGACCCGATCTAATCATTTCAATACTTTTAGCATTTTTTGTTTGATAGGCTTGAAGGTTTTCTCCTTTTTGTTGAGCAATGACACTAAGCATTCCTGGTCTTAAAACTTGATAGAAAACTCGAGTATCACCTATGACTGGATTGCTTGGATCTGCACTTTTATAAATATAATTATTGAAAATTTGCCACTGTTCTTGTTGCGAGTAGGGCAGAGTTGTCAATAAATCACTAGACAAATCTAATCGCTCATAATCAGAAAGCGAACTAAGTAAGTTTTCTGGCAAAGTATAAGCGCCTACACTAACTGCTTCAGCCATCTGTTCAAAATTTTCTAATGCTTTTGCTTGAGGGTTATTATGATTACTAGCTTCTTGAAAACTTTGTGAATCTATTAAACGATCATTCCAAACCTGTTTATAAAAATAAGTAGTGGTGGTTTCAGTACTACCACCAATTTTTTCTACAGTTTCAGTTTTTTTGTCTTCTGACCACTGATAAACTTCAACAATTCTTTTTAGCTTTAAAGCATTTTCACTAATAGCAAAAGTATCATCGCTAAGAATGCTGGATGTTCGCGCTTCACCAGAAAAATGAATTAGCTTGCCATCCTGGCTGGGGTCAATCACTTCTGGATCACTACTTTCAACAATACTTGCCCCTTCTTCTAAGCTACGATAAGTTTTTATAGCTCGCCCCTCATTCCAAATTAAAATAGGAAAAGCAATGATAAAAAGTAACAGACCAGTCAAGATGCCCCTAAAAGAGCTGCCAAGACGCTGAAACCAAGTACGTTTATCAATAGTAGTAGTTTTTGAGGGAAATTGTTGTTCTGTCATACAAATAGTGTAACACAAATTAGTCTTAGTTATTATATAATTTAGCCGTGAACAGAGTTAAAAACAGTTTCCTTTTAATTGTAATTTTTTTGCTGGCAGCTGTTTTCAGGTTCCTTGGTCTAAATTGGGATCAGGGACATTTTCTACATCCTGACGAGCGTTTCCTGAACATGACTATCCAAGAATTAGCTCTACCTAAAAATTTAGGAGAATATTTTGATCCTCAGCTATCTACATTTAACCCACGTAATATTGGTCGAGATTTTTTTGTCTATGGCAACTTTCCTATTTCACTCAGTAAGCTAATAAATGTAATCTTAAAAATTGAATCTTTAGCAGAAATCACCATTACTGGAAGAGTTTTGTCTGCTTTAGCCGACTTAATGATTGTTCCGATAATTTATTTAACAGTTTTATTACTGGAAAAAAACATTAAAGATAAAAGATTTAGAATTAATCCACAGAGTAAATTTTGGGCCAGCTTAATTTATGCTCTGATGGTTTTACCGATCCAACAAGCTCACTTTTTTACCACTGACACTTTTTTAAATTTATTTGTTTTTACTAGTTTTTATTTTAGTTTAAAATATTTTTTTGAAAA
>Ga0172377_10000094_pt1 | contig 73283 bp, 72 predicted proteins | sample Pumphouse3metaG_FD_119749 | JGI IMG/M metagenome (GOLD analysis project Ga0172377, IMG submission 119749) | Leachate microbial communities from a municipal landfill in Southern Ontario, Canada - Pumphouse #3 metaG | ecosystem: Engineered > Solid waste > Landfill > Unclassified | place: Canada...
AACTGTAATAATACGGGCGTTGGCACTTCGCGAAATTAAAATAAAGGATATTTTTAAAGTTTTGCTAAAAGAGTTAAAAGTATCAGTTATGCTCGGTGTTATTTTGGGAGGACTTTCTTATGGAAAAGTTCTTTTCTTATCTAAAGATTTGATACTACCTGTAGGAATGACTCTTCCTATGATAGCTACGGCTATCGCTATGGCACTGATGATACAAGTTGTAACCTCTACATTGATAGGTGCTCTCTTGCCCATGGGGGCAGTTTTTCTGGGATTTGATCCCGCTATTGTTGCGAGCCCCGCATTAACAACAATAGTGGATATAACTGGTCTGTTGATCTATTTTAATATTACACGAATGATCTTAGGGCTATGAATAAATTTTAATAAAAAGACATACAGAAAACCTATTTTATGTTAGAATAAGGCATATTCGAAAAAATTATATTAGGCCAAAACGATCTCCCCCCCTTTTGGATTTCTTTTGGTCGTGGTATTTTAGAGGCTCTGTATGTGAGAGCCTCTTTTTGTTGCCTGTTTACAGAATATTTGGATTTTACCCATTAAGTCGAATAGCGCTCTTATTTTCAATTTGCTATTGACTTACATTAGTTGCACTAGCATAATTGTTTATTGCAAAAAAGCCTGCCAACACCCAAAAAGTGTAGTGTTTCCAATATTGAATAAGAATATGAATTTTTAGAGAAGCAAAATAATATGAAGGAGATGAAAGGATGAAAAAGGGAAAGTTTTTTAGTCTTACTGTAGTCGCGATTTTAGTCGCATTATTCTGTGTTGCTTCTGTTGGCTTGGCAGCAGAGAAAAAAGACACCTTGGTGGTAGCTAATATTTATGATGCAAAAACTCTTGATCCTCAAGCTACCAATGACGTTGCATCTTCTGGAGCTATGATGCAGATTTATGAAACACTTGTTGCGCTTGATGATGATAACAACGTTGTTCCTCAGCTTGCTGAAAAGTGGGAGAAACTTGATGACCTTACATACAAGTTTTATCTCCTGAAGGGTGTTAAATTCCATAATGGTGAAGAACTTAAGGCTAGCGATGTGAAATACACTATCGACCGTGCCATGTCTCCCAAGGGTGCCGCTATTCAGAACTATTCTGGAGAAGTCGAGAAGGTTGAAGTTCTTGATGATTATACATTGATTATCAAGACCAAGAAACCGTCCACCCCCTTCCTTGCCTCTCTGAGCCACACATGGGGCAGCATTATGAATGCTAAAGCAGTTGAAGAGGCTGGAGATAACTATGGTATGCATCCAATCGGAACCGGCCCCTTTAAGTTTTTAAGCTGGGCAAAAGGTGATCGTTTGACCCTTGAGCGTTTTGAAGACTTCCATGGTAAGAAACCTGCCTATAAGACCCTTGTTATGCGTTCTATTACAGAGCCCACAAGCCGTACAATCGAGCTTGAGAGCGGAGCTGTAGATATCGCTTATCAGATCACAACTAATGATATTAAGAGAGTTGAAGAGAACCCTAACCTCAAATTGATGAGAGTTATGGATAACTCCACATCATATCTTGGCTTTAACTGTGAAAAAGCTCCTTTCGATAACGTGAAAGTTCGCCAGGCTATCAACCTTGCTATTGATACAGTGGGTATTAACAAAGCTGTCTATCGTGGAATAGGACAGGCTCCAACTGGACCAATTGCTCCCAATGTAAAATACTTTGATAAATCACAGCCTGTACATGAGCAGGATATGGAGACAGCTAAAAAGCTTCTTGAAGAAGCTGGCTACAAAGATGGATTCAAAGCTCAGATCTGGACAAATGACAAGAAAGAAAGAGTTGACATGGCTACCATCATTCAGAGTCAGCTTTCTGAGATTGGCATTGATGTTGAGATTAAAGTTCTTGAGTGGGGAGCTTATCTTGATGGTTTGAAGGCCAAACAGCATGATATGTTCATTGTTGGCTGGGTTTCTACAGTTCCAGATCCTGAATTTGCCGTTGGTGGCGTTTTCCACTCTTCCATGAAAGGTAAAATGAACTTCTCTTTCTTTGGAGATCCTAAAGTTGACGAACTTATTGAAAAAGGTAAGACTCTTCCTGATGGTGCAGATCGTGAAGCTGTGTATGTTGAATTGCAGAAAGAGCTTAATGAAAAACGCCCCTGGGTTTACCTTCTCAATGATGAGCAGATCTGTGGAATGCAGAAAAATGTAAAAGGATTCAGACCCAGTCCCAGAGGATATCACGAGCTTTACAACGTCTATTTTGAAGACTAAAAGTTCATGGTGGTAGTGCCTCGTTATTGTTATTTCTTAAGTTTTTGAGTTTAAATTAATGGTTGCAGGAGCTGAAATGTTCCTGCAACCATCGTGTTTCAGGAGGAAAACGGATGCTCAAGTATATTTTTAAGCGAATTATATCTCTTATCCCTGTTCTTATAGGAGTCGCTTTCATCGTCTTCTCTCTGCTTTATTTCACGCCTGGTGATCCGGCCAGAATGGTTCTTGGTGATATGGCTACAGAAGAAGCTCTTCAGGCGTTTAGAGAGACAGAAGGGCTAAATGACCCCTTTATTGTTCAATTTGGCAGATATCTGTATAAAGCGACTACTCAAGCAGATATTGGCCGTTCATATGTGACCAAAAGACCTGTAACAAACGAAATAATGACAGTTTTCCCAGCTACATTGAAACTTGCTGCCTTTTCTATGTTTCTTGCAGTTATTTTTGGCATTCCCTTCGGAATAATTTCTGCTATAAAACAATACTCGTGGTTTGATTCGATAACTATGATATTTGCCATGATTGGAATATCCATGCCTGTCTTCTGGTTAGGTGTTTTGCTTATACTTTTCTTCTCAGTTCGGCTTAATTGGTTGCCATCGTCAGGATTTGGAACTTTTAGTGCCATGATCCTGCCTTCTATTTCATTGGCTGCACAAGGAGTAGCAATTGTTACTCGTATGACACGTTCGACGATGCTAGAGGTTATACGACAGGATTATATTCGTACCGTACGAGCAAAGGGCCAAAAAGAATCACTGGTCATTTGGCGTCATGCTTTGCCGAATGCCTTGATTCCTGTTATCACAATCGCTGGTATTCAGTTTGGTCAGCTTTTAGGCGGAGCTGTTTTGACAGAATCAATATTCTCTATTCCTGGAGTTGGGCGTTTGATGGTAGAAGCTATTAAAATGAGAGACTTCCCAGTTGTGCAAGGTGGAGTTTTGTACATTGCCGTAGCTTTTAGTTTGGTCAACCTCCTTGTGGATTTGATTTATGCATGGATCGACCCGCGCATAAAAGCTCAGTACAGATAATCGGAGGGTACACGATGAGTCAGATGAAAAAGAGAAAAATGGGGAACTTCGGAGAAATTATGCGTCGTTTAAAGAAGAACCGTCTTGCCATGTTTGGTTTAACAATAGTTGTTCTTCTCTTTATTACGGCGCTCTTTGCTGATTTTATTGCTCCATACAGCTATGCAAAGCAGCATTTAAGCGATGCCTTCCAAGCTCCCAACAGTAAATATATTTTAGGAACAGATGAGTTTGGTCGTGATATTTTCAGCCGCATTGTCTATGGATCTCGAATTTCCTTACAGGTAGGATTTATAGCAGTTGGATTGGCTGTTGTCGTTGGTGGCTTCTTGGGAGCAGTATCCGGCTTTTATGGTGGAAAAATTGATAACCTTATTATGCGGGCAATGGATATATTGCTTTCCATTCCTCAAATTCTATTGGCCATTGCTATAGCGGCATCTTTAGGGCCTGGACTTTTCAACCTTATGATTGCCGTAGGTATTTCCTCGATTCCGAGCTATGCTCGAATTGTGCGCAGCGCTGTTTTGTCAATTCGCAACCAGGAGTTTGTTGAAGCAGCTAAAGCGATGGGATCAAGTGATTTTAGAATTATTATGAAGCATATCCTGCCAAATAGTATGGCACCCATTATTGTTCAGGCAACTTTAGGAGTAGCTTTTGCCATTTTAACGGCAGCTGGTTTAAGCTTCATCGGGTTAGGAATTCAGCCTCCCATGCCAGAGTGGGGAGCCATGCTTTCGGGAGGACGAGGTTATATTCGTGATTATCCATATATGACCCTTTTCCCTGGTTTGGCGATTATGATTACCATTCTTGCTTTGAATTTCCTTGGTGACGGTCTTCGCGATGCCTTAGATCCGAAATTAAAGCGTTAGAGTAAGAGAGGGACGTTTTATGACAGAAAAAAAAGATTTTTTACTGGATATACAGAATCTTACAGTTCATTATGAAACTGATAGCGGTGTCGTTCATGCAGTTGAAGGATTGAATCTTCAGCTTGGACATGGTGAGTCATTGGGTTTTGTCGGCGAAACAGGAGCAGGAAAAACTACAACCGCTTTAGCGATTATGCAGCTTATTCCAAATCCTCCCGGAAAAATTCTTAATGGCAACATCATTTTTGATGGCCAGAATTTAAATACATTGAATGAAGAAGAGAAACGCCACATTCGAGGTGGCAAAATAGCAATGATTTTCCAGGATCCCATGACATCTCTTAACCCTGTCATCCCTGTTGGAGAACAGATTGCTGAAATGATTGAATTGCACCAGAACGTAACAAAAGATGAAGCTTTTAAAAAAGCAGTTCAAATGTTAGAACTTGTGGGAATCAGGCCGGAACGTGCGAAAGATTTTCCCCACCAATTTAGTGGAGGAATGCGTCAGAGAGTGGTTATCGCTATTGCTCTAGCATGTGATCCCACCCTTCTTATAGCTGATGAACCGACAACAGCTCTAGATGTTACTATACAGGCTCAGGTTTTGGAACTAATGAAGGAGCTTAAGAAAGAATTCAACACTTCCATGATCATGATTACCCATGATTTAGGAGTTGTGGCTGAGATTTGCGATAAAGTAGCCATTATGTATGCAGGAAGTGTCGTGGAGTATGCTGACACGCGTGTTCTTTATACGAATCCGCTGCACCCATATACCAATGGCCTTTTTAACTCTATTCCTGATCTTGATGAAGATGAGGAAGAATTGAAGGTTATTCAGGGACTAATGCCAGACCCAACGAACTTGCCTTCTGGGTGTACATTCCATCCTCGATGCCCTCTGGCTCAACCTGAGTGTTCACAAAAGAAGCCAGAAATGATCGAGATTGAGCCTGGACATTTTGTAGCGTGCCCCGTTTGTTGCAACGCTTTTGTGAAGAAGGGGTAGGAGGAAACAAGATGAATGGAAGCAGAGAAAAATTAATTGAAGTCAATCACTTGAAAAAGTATTTCCCAACAAAGAAAGGGATGCTTCACGCAGTAGACGATGTGTCGTTTTTTGTTTACGAGGGGGAGACTCTTGGATTAGTTGGGGAATCTGGATGCGGTAAATCAACATTGGGACGCGTTATGATCCGCCTTCTTGACGCTACTGATGGAGAAGTTATCTATAGAGGGGAAAATATTTTAAAGTACAACAAGAGACAGATGAAAGATCTGCGAAAAGATGTTCAGATTGTTTTCCAAGATCCATATTCATCTCTTAACCCTCGTCTTTCTGTATCAGAACTCATTGCTGAACCGTTGATCGTTAATAACGTGTATAACGGATCAAAGGCAGAGCGTGATGCTCGTATTCGCACTCTCATGGATACGGTAGGTCTGGCACAACGCCTTGTTCATGCCTACCCTCATGAGCTTGATGGTGGTAGACGTCAGCGAATTGGTATAGCACGTTCTTTGGCGTTGGATCCAGATTTCATAGTTCTCGATGAACCTGTTTCGGCCCTTGATGTATGTATTCAGGCTCAGATTTTGAATCTGTTGAATACCCTTAAAAAGGAAAAAGGATTTACCTATATTTTCATTGCTCACAACCTCAGCGTTGTAAAGCACGTTTCTGACCGTATAGCTGTTATGTATTTAGGAAAGATCGTAGAGCTTTCAGATTATCGCACTGTATTTGCTGGTCCTCTCCATCCTTATACGCAAGCTCTTCTTTCCGCTATACCTATTCCGAAGGTGGATCAACAGAGAGATCGAATTATTCTCGAAGGAGATGTTCCAAGTCCTATCGAGCCGCCTGAAGGATGCCGTTTTGCTGGTCGTTGCCGTTATAGGAAAGATATTTGTTCTCAAAAAACACCGGAGCTTCGGGAAATAGAAAAAGGACATTTTATAGCTTGCCATTTTGCCCGAAACCTTTCGATGTAGTTTATACGGAGGTGTTTCATGTTGCGTATTGATATGGAGTATGTAAATTCACTTATGCTTGAGCTTTTGTCCATTCCTTCTGTAGGTGGAGATTGTGAAGAGGCAATGGCAAGAGTGGAAGAGGAATTCAATCGTTTTAATATTTCTGTAAGCTGTACAAATAAAGGCGCACTCATAGGAACAATGAAAGGAACAGATGACGATCACCATGTTCTTATTGCGTCTCATGTAGATACCCTTGGAGCTATTGTGCGTGAAATAAAAAGTAACGGACGCCTTAAAATGCTTCAGATAGGTGGCTTTGCCTGGAATTCAGTGGAAGGCGAAAATGTTCTTGTCAGAACAATGGATGGAACAGAATATTCTGGTTCCATTCTTCCTTATAAAGCTTCAATACACGGTTTTTCAGACGAAGTACGTGATATGAAACGTGATGACGACTCGATGGAACTTCGTCTTGATGAGCTTGTGAAGACAAAAGAAGACGTTTTGAATTTAGGAATTCATGTTGGTGACCTTATCTTCTTCCAGCCACGAGCGGTTATTACCTCTTCTGGTTTTGTAAAATCTCGCCATTTAGACGATAAAGCGTGTGTTGCCCTCATGTTCGGAGCTATCAAATCCCTTTGCGATGAGGGAAAAATGCCATCTCGCACCACTCATTTTTACGTTACCAATTACGAAGAGATGGGACATGGAATTTCGCGTATTCCTGAGAAAGTTACAGAATTCGCAGCTCTGGATATAGGAATAGTTACAGAAGCATCTGCTTCAGAAGAGACAGCTGTAACTATTTTGGCCAAAGATAGCCGCACTCCCTATGATCTGTCGTTCAGAAAGCGTCTTGTCGCTTTAGCTGAAAAGTATGGAATCGACTATAGAGTGGATGTTCACTATCGTTATGGAAGTGACGCGAGTATTGCAGCCATAGCCGGATTCGACGTTAATTTTGCTTGTTTCGGCCCTGGTGTTGATGCAACACATCATTATGAACGTACTCACGTAAAGGCGATAGAAGAGACTGCCAAACTTCTTACTGCTTACATAAGCGATTAATTACCAAGAAACGATATTGGATATTAATGGAGGATTGAAAATATGTCTTCAGTTGTCGAGCGTTTTTTACATTACGTATCCTTCGATACCCGGGCGATAGAAGAATCAGGTAACGTTCCCAGTTCTGAGGGGCAGTTTGATCTCGCCAATGCCGTTGCAGAAGAAATGAAAGCACTTGGCATGGTTGATATCTCTGTTGATGAACATGCTTACGTTATGGGAACTCTCCCTGCAAATACAAAGAAGGCAAACGTTCCTTCTGTTGGGTTTATTGCTCACCTTGATACCTCTACAGAAGTAACAGGTGCAAATGTTAAGCCCAGAATAGTAAAAAATTATGATGGGGAAGATATTGTCCTTAATGAAGAACTTAATGTTGTTCTTTCTACGAAAGATTTCCCTGAATTGAAAAATTACAAGGGAGAAGATCTTATTGTTACCGATGGAACCACTCTTCTTGGTGTAGATGACAAGGGGGGCATGGCTCAGATTATGGCAGCAGTAGAGTATTTTACAACTCATCCAGAAATTGAGCATGGTCCGATTAAAGTTTGTTTTACTCCAGACGAAGAGATTGGTCATCAGGCTGTGTTACTTGACCTTAACGCTTTTGGCGCAGATTTCGCTTATACAGTCGATGGGGGACCTGTCGGGGAGCTTAACTTCGAGACATTCAATGCCGCGAAGGCTGTTATAACGATTCATGGACGTAATGTCCACCCAGGAACGGCTAAAAACAAAATGGTTAACGCTGCTCTCATCGGGACTGAATTTGCTGCTATGCTTCCCACAGAAGAAACTCCTGAGAAGACAGAGGGATATGAAGGCTTTTATCATCTTATTTCCTTCAGCGGTGATGTCGAAAAGGCCGAATTACAGTACATTATTAGAGATCATGATTGGGATAAGTTCCAAAATCGTAAAGTTTTTGTCGAAAAAGCTGCACAGAAAATACAGGAGAAATATGGTTCTCACGTTTTAGAGTGTGTTCTTTCAGATCAATATTACAACATGGCTGATAATATTAAAGAAGCCATGCATATTGTTGAAACTGCTCAGCAAGCGATGAAAAATGTTGGTATAGAGCCGATTATTGTTCCTGTACGTGGTGGCACTGATGGCTCAAGCCTTTCTCACCGTGGTCTCTTGACTCCGAACCTTTTTACTGGCGGTCATAATTATCACGGACGTTTTGAATATGTTCCTGTTTTTGCCCTTGAAAAGGGAGTCGAAGTGATTGTTAATATTCTAAAACTTTACGCGGAGTAGTTTGGCAACGAAAGAGTGTAATATACAATAACAAAACAACAAAACAACAAAAGGGAAGCTTTTACTTACAAAAAAGCTTCCCTTTTTATTACAATTGTTGATACTCAAATACGTGAAGATTCGACAATAAGTTTTTGGAATAAAGGAAGCATGGTATCTGAAGAAGAAAGCATCATTTCCGGATGCCACTGCACTCCAACAACGAATGGGTTGTTTTCTTTTTCTATAGCTTCAACAATTCCATCAGCTGCACAGGCTGTGACTTTAAATCCTTTTGCGCATTGTTTTATACTTTGATGATGGTAGCTGTTAACAGGAATTTTTTGTGAAAACAGAGATGAAAGTATAGACTCAGATTCAATATTGATTGTATGTGTAGCATTTCCTCTGAGTGCTTTTTGAGAGTGTTTGACAAAAAAATTCGGGTCAGAAGCTATGTCCTGATATAAATTCCCTCCAAAAGCCACGTTGAGAAGTTGTGCCCCCTTGCATATTCCCAAGAAAGGTTTACCTGCATCTACGGCGGCTTTCACAGAGGCCAACTGGGAGCGATCAATAGACGTGCAGATAAATTCAAGTTTATTATGTGGTTCCTCACCATAAAGAAGTGGATCAATATCATATCCGCCCGAGGCAAGCACCCCATCTACAGTAAGTGGAAGTTCCTTCGCCAATTCGAGATTGTCTACCACAGGCAAAATAAGAGGAATGCCGCCTGCTTTTTCTACAGCACGAATATAATCTGTATTGACATAGCTTCGTTCTAATCCATACATGCTGTCGTTCTTATCAAAAAGGATATTACCTATTATTCCTATAACGGGTTTTTTCATTGTCGTATTCCTTCCTTTTGTGAAAGAGCCTGTATCGTATTGAAGAGAAGAGTTACTCCAATAGGTAAAGAGGCTTCATCAATATCAAAGTATTCATTGTGATGTCCTGCCGTTAGTGTAGAGCCTACAATAATATAGGTAGCTTCTCCGCCATGATCTTGAACTCTTTTCATCATCCACGTAGCATCGTCACTTCCACCAGAAGGAGTATTTCTCTCTATTTCTTTGATTCCTTTTATCTTAGAAGCTTCAGAGACTATAAGATCTACAAGATCATCACTGCTGCGAGTGGTTGTAGCTGCGCCGGTTTCCTTAATACTACTCGTAATGCCGTACATTGTAGCAGCTCCATCGATGATCTCACAGGCTCTTTTATAAACATATGATGCTATCTCTTCTGTTTCTCCCCGAGTTTCTACCTTCATGATAGCTTTGGGAGGAATAACATTTCTTCCTTCTCCTGCCTGGAGAACACCAACATTAACACGTGTCATGCCTTTTGAATGAGGAGCAATTGCATGAAGATTTAGCGCTGCGGAACAGGCGGCTAGAAGTGCATTTTTACCATTTTGCGGAGCGGCTCCGGCATGGGACGAAACTCCGGTGAATTGAACGTCAAATTTCGTTGTGCAGAGAAAACCATAGGCACCGGCAGTTATTTTCCCCGTAGGATTGGGCATCCCAAGATGAACAGCTATAAAGTAGTCGCTGTCATCAAGAATCCCCTTATCAGTAATGGCTTTAGCACCTCTGACTCCCTCTTCTGCTGGCTGAAAAATAAGCTTTATTTTGCCAGTAAGGGTTTCTTTATGTTCCATAAGAAGCTCTGCAAGTCCGAGTCCCATGGCGGTATGACCATCATGCCCACAGGAGTGCATTGCTCCAGGATTAACAGATGCGAAGCCTTCTTTTACAGGGCGGTGTTTAGGATCTTTTGTTTCAGAAACGTCTACTGCATCAAAATCGAAGCGGAGTGATGTTGTTGGACCCGAACGTTTCGTATCGAGAATAGCGACTACCCCGGGATGACGATCCATTTTTTCGATCCACTTTTTTATCGCACCTTGTTCTATAGCACGTTCGATGTGTTTGTCTATTTCTTTTTCTTCTGGTCGACCCATTACAGATGCAAATTCGAATATTGATGATCCAAATAAAAGATCTTTATAGCCTAGTTTGTCGAGGTATTCTGCTACGAGAGAGGCCGTTCTGAACTCCGTCCAGGCCGTTTCAGCATATTTATGAAAATCACGGCGATACGCAATAATTTTCTCAGTAAGTGTTTGAGAAATCATTTTTGAACCTCCATAAGTTTGAAAGCGGCGAGAACAAGATATCTGACGCCATAGGGCAATGCCGCTTCATCGGGTAAAAACTGGTTGTTATGAAGCTTAGGCATTTCCTCCATAGGAACATCAGTAGGACGGCAACCAATCCAGGCAAAGGCTGAAGGAACCTTTTCGCTGAAGAAAGCAAAATCTTCTCCCCCTAAGTCAGGCATCGCTATTTCTATAAGATTCTCTTCTCCTACAAGTTCGAGAATAGCTTGGCGAGCAATATCTGCAACGAAAGTATTGTTTTGAAGTGAAGGGTAACCAAATTTGTAGTCGACAGTAGCTTCGGCACCGATTCCTTGAGCTGCCCCACTAACGGCACGTTCAATCCAAGCTGGCATTTGCTTTCGTGTCTCAGGGTTGAATGTGCGCACTGTCCCATCCAGTTTAACATCCTCAGGAATAATGTTATATCGAGTTCCGCCGTGTATTGTGCCTATAGTGATGACAGCTTGATCAAGAGGACTAACATTTCTGGAAATAATGGCTTGTAAGGCGTTGATAACCTGAGCTGATGCAACTATGGCATCGACTCCGAACTGGGGAGTAGAGGCATGCGCAGATTTACCCTTGAGGTTGATATTCAGTCTGTCAGAAGCTGCTGACATGGCTCCATTCCTTATGCCTACTTGTCCTGTAGTCAGTGTCGGCCATACGTGTACGCCAAGCATATAATCAACTTTAGGATTTTCAAGTACTCCGTCACGAATCATTCCCGGAGCGCCCCCGGTTGGGCTATTTTCTTCGGCTGGTTGGAAAACAAATTTTATCGTTCCTTTAATATCTTTTCGTAACTCTGAAAGAACGTGTGCTGCACCAAGCAACATAGCTGTATGTGAGTCGTGACCACATGCATGCATTACCCCCATGTTCTGTGATGCAAAAGGAACATCTGTTTTTTCCTCTATGGAAAGAGCGTCCATGTCAGCCCGAAGGGCTATAACAGGGCCACTTTCATTGCCATGCAGTATCCCGACTACACCAGTTGTTCCGATTTCTGTTTGTACATCAAGATTGAGAGATTTTAGAATGGAAGCGACCTTTTGAGCTGTCTTGAATTCCTGGTTGCTTAATTCAGGATGGGCGTGAATCTCTTTCCAGTAACTAAGATATGTTTCCCTAAAGCGTTTTTCCAACTGTTGGATATATTCAAGCATACAAAAACCTCCTCATTTTTGCATGATAGAGAAAAGGTTACCTAATAGAGCTTATTATTTTATCATGGTCGATTGGTTCCTCCTAACTTTTCAGTTTTGTTTGTATTGTCTTTGGTGCCAGTATCAATGATAATAAAGAAAAGAAAGGGGTGGAAAAAATGGAATTGCACTGCTCTGATTTCGAACATGAGGAAATGATGCCCCGACAGCATGGGCGTTCTTTCGATAATAAGGTTCCGTCTTTTTCATGGGAACATGTTCCTGAGAACACAAAAAGTTTTGCACTTGTATGTCATGACCCTGACGCTCTTTCGGGGACGTGGATTCATTGGGTTGTTTATAATATCCCTTCTGATTTACGAAGTCTTCCCAATGATTTAGGACGGGCCGTCGAAGCTGCTAATGGAGTTTGTCAGGGGCTGAATAGCTGGGGCGAGGTTGGATATGACGGGCCACAACCTCCATCTGGGTCTGGAATCCATCGTTACTTTTTTACCCTTTATGCGTTAAATACATCTTTTGATTTCAAAGGTGAGGTTCCCCTTCATGTACTGACTGAAGCTATGAAAGGACACGTTCTTTCTCAGGCAGAATACATGGGACGTTTTGGGAAATAGAGGAGTCAGGTTGCCAGCATTGGAAAAGGCTGATAAAATACCCTTTGGCGGTCTTCTCCAGGAGATTCAGCCCTGTGCGGCAAAACACCGCGAATCCTGTCAGGCCCGGAAGGGAGCAGCAGTAAGCGGAGCGTTTTGGGTGCCACAGGAAGCTGGGTCTCCTGGAGAAGACCGCCGTTATATATATTATCTGAAAGAAAGCTTACACCTCTTCGTGGTCTTCTTCCGGCACTACGTCTTCTTTGAAGACCATCCCTGCAGGAGCAATATCTATTAATGCTTCTATCAATTTTTCAAGATTATCGAGATCAGGGTCTTTAGCTTCATGAACACAACGATTGATGTAGTTCTTTAAAATTTCGATACAAGCTTTTTGCATGGCTTTTCTTGCGGCAGAAAGTTGCAGAAGAACTTCATAACAAGGCTTTTCTTCTATGATCATTCTCTGGATGCCTCGCAATTGTCCTTCTACGCGGCGTAATCTGTTGAGCATAGCTTTCCCAGCTGGAGACATATCGTCCAGCTTTTTGATAAGGGAATTTTGTGTCATTTATAATCCTCCTCAGTAAACATTTGTTTATAGAATTTATCTATTCAACAATACAGGGTATATGCAAAATCCGCAACATAGTAATTGCAAAACCTGCAAAATGTTGAAGGAGTATTGCGAAATGTGATATACTCTCCGGTGGCCCATATCACACACATAAACTGATGGGAGTAGGGGTGCCTTTGAAGCTGCGAAGGTTCTGCTTCCAGGGGATGTTTGTGGAGGGAAAAAACCATTTTATTAGGAGGGGTTTACTGTGTCAGTAGTAAGTATGAAGCAGCTTCTTGAGTGCGGTGTTCACTTTGGACATCAGACCAGACGTTGGAACCCGAAGATGAAGCCATATATCTTCACAGAGAGAAACGGTGTCTATATTATCGATTTGCAGAAAACAGTGAGAGGCCTTGAAAAAGCATATAGCTTTGTGCGGGAAATCGCGCAGAATAATGGCTCTATCCTCTTTGTTGGAACAAAACGTCAGGCTCAGGATACTATTCGTGAAGAAGCCGAGCGTAGTGGACAGTATTACATCAACCAGCGCTGGCTTGGTGGTTTAATGACGAACTTCGCTACGATTCGCAAACGCGTTAATCGTATGATCGAACTTCGTAAGATGGCAAGCGAAGAATCATGGAGCAATCTTTCCAAGAAAGAAATCGCACTTCAGAAAAAAGAATTAGCAAAACTTGAGAAGTACTTAAGTGGTATTGCTGGGATGAAAGCGCTTCCAGATGCCCTTTTCCTTATTGATCCTCGCCGAGAAGAAATAGCAATTCTCGAAGCAAAGAAACTGGGAATTCCTGTTATCGCTATTGTTGATACAAACTGCGATCCTGAAGTAGTGGATTTCCCTATCCCTGGCAATGATGATGCTATTCGTGCCATCAAATTGATTTCTGGATTAATGGCTGATGCTATGATAGAAGGGCACCAGGGTGAAGATGCTCTTGCTACTGGCGCAGTTGAAGAAGGGGTAGAAGTTTCTGAGGAAGATATTATATCTGTTCGCGAACGACTTCATGAAGTGTACGACGATACAGATGAAGTGGAAGAATAATTAAGGGAGGACGTATTGAGCATGGCAGAGATTAGTGCATCTGCGGTAAAGGAACTTAGAGAGCGTACCGGTGCAGGTATGATGGATTGTAAACATGCTCTGACAGAGACGCAGGGTGATATGGAAAAAGCTATTGACTACCTTCGTGAAAAGGGAATAGCCAAAGCTGCTAAAAAGGCTACACGTAGTGCTAAAGACGGAAGAGTCTTCTGCTATCTTCATACAAATGCAAAGATAGCTTCTATGGTAGAACTTAACTGCGAAACTGATTTTGTCGCAAAGACCGATGAATTTCAGGAGCTTGGACACGAGTTGGCAATGCAGATTGCTGCTTCTGCTCCGCTGTATGTTTCTTCTGAAGAAGTTCCAGCTGATGTTATTGAAAGAGAAAAAGAAATTTATCGTCAGCAGGCAATGGAAGAGGGGAAACCTGCAAATATAGTTGACAAAATTGCCGAGGGTAAAGTTCATAAATATTTTGAAACAACTTGCCTTCTCGATCAGGCCTACATTAGAGATGGAGATAAGAAGATAAACGATCTCATTATTGAACATATTGCCAAATTGGGCGAAAATATAAAAGTTGGACGAATCGCCCGCTTTGCTATTGGCGAATAATAAAAGTAAAAGGGGCGAGGCCAAAATAAAGACCTCGTCCTTTTTTTTGCCTTAAATTTCTTTCGGAGGCGTATAACCATGGTAAAAAGAATATTACTGAAACTTTCAGGTGAAGTACTTGCCGGTTCAAAAAGTTTTGGATTGGATTTAGAGGCAATACGTTCTATATGTGAAGAAATTGCAGATGTTGCCAGGGCTGGGGTAGAAATTGCCATGGTCGTTGGTGGTGGCAATATGCTTCGAGGAAGAGATGTTCAAACAATGGGTATAGAAAGAGCTCAAGCCGATTCTATGGGAATGCTGGCAACTATTATTAACGCGCTGGCATTACAGGATGTGCTTGAGAAGCTCGGGGTTCCTACAAGAGTTCAGACAGCTATAGAAATGCGTCAACTTGCAGAACCCTATATCAGAAGACGGGCTATACGCCATCTTGAAAAGGGAAGAATTGTGATTTTTGCGGGGGGAACTGGTTCCCCTTATTTTTCTACAGATACAGCAGCAGCTCTTCGTGCAGCCGAAGTTGGCGCAGATTGCGTGTTGAAAGCTACAAAGGTAGATGGTATATATAGTGCAGATCCAGTTAAAAACCCTGATGCGGTCCTTTTACATAAAATTACATATATGGAAGCTCTTCAAAAACAACTTGAGATCATGGACGCCGCGGCTTTTTCGCTTTGTATGGAGAACCATATCCCTATAGTGGTTCTAAATGTTTTGAAAAAGGGCAATTTGGGTGAATTTTTAATTCACGGGAAGAAAATAGGAACGATAGTATCTACGGGGGAGGAGGAGTTTTACAGTGCCTAAACAAGAGATTAAGACTATGAAAGACAAGATGGACAAGGTTATTGATCATTTGAAGGAAGAGTACATCGGTATTCGTACAGGACGGGCTCATCCAGGTTTGGTAAGTGACATTAAAATTGACTACTACGGAAGTCAGACACCTATTAAACAATTGGCCACTATTTCTGTTCCAGAAGCCCGACAGATTGTTATTGCTCCTTTTGATAAATCCGTACTTAAAGGAATTGAAAAAGCAATACAGGCTTCATCTTTGGGTATTAACCCTCAAAATGATGGAGAAAATGTTCGCCTTACATTGCCAGAGCTTACAAAAGAGCGGCGTGTAGAGTTATCTAAAGTTGTGGCTAAATATGCTGAAGAGGCAAGAATAGCTGTTCGAAACCTTCGCAGAGACAGTAATGATGTTCTTAAAAAAATGGAAAAAGATTCTACCATTAGCGAAGACGACTTGAGAAAATATACAAAGGAAGTTCAGGATATTACTGACGACTACATAAAAAAAATAGACGAGATACTTAAGTCCAAAGAAAAAGAAATAATCGAAGGCGACTAGAAAAAATATAAGCCCCCACTTTTAAAGCGGGGGCTTGTTTTTTATGTAGTTAAGTAGCGTTTTCTTAGAAGAAAATTTCCTTCAACAAAAAGACGACAAAAAGGAAAATCATCATCGGGCTGACTTGATGCTTTTTGCCTGTCATGTACTTAATGATTACAAAACTGATGACTCCAAACTCAATTCCTGCAGCGATGCTGTAGCTAAAGGGCATGGTAAAAATAGCTATGCAAGCCGGAACGAGATCTGTCCATTCTGCAAAATCGAATTGTTTTAAACTCATTGTCATGAAAATTCCGACCATAACCAGAGCTGGAGCAGTAGCACACGCTGGAACAACTGCAACGAGCGGACTGAAGAAAAGGGCAAGAAGGAAAAGTACGGCAGTTGTTAATGCAGTGAGGCCTGTTCGTCCACCTTGTTCTACGCCGCTGGCACTTTCAACGTAAGAAGTTACTGTAGATGTCCCCAAGATTGCTCCCGCAGATGTTCCAATAGCATCAGCGAGAAGCGCTTCTTTTGCTCTGGGAAGCTTGCCTTCAGAATCAAGCATTCCTGCGCGATTTGTAACTCCTACGAGTGTTCCGACAGTATCGAAAAAGTCAACAAAGAAGAAAGTGAAGACGACAATCCAGAAGTTAGGGTTCATGAATGAAGAAAAATCAAGTTGAGCAAAGATAGGAGCAAGAGAGGGAGGCATAGAGATAAGCCCCTTGGGCATGGCTGTAACACCTAAAGGGATACTGATAGCTGTAATGATGAGTATTCCCCAGAGGATAGCTCCTCGAACACGTCGAGCTTCCAAAATAACCATAATGAAAAATCCTAAAATAGCTAAAAGAGAGGTAGAACTTTTTAGATTTCCCATTCCGACAAGAACTGCGTCATTATTGACAATGATTCCAGCACTTTGAAGACCAATAAATGTGATAAAGAGGCCGATTCCAGTAGAAATACCAATTTTAAGAGAGGTGGGGATAGCGTTAACAACGCCTTCTCGTATACGAGTCAATGTGAGAAGTATAAAAATAACGCCTTCAGTAAAAATAGCGGCTAATGCTGTTTGCCAACTGATTCCCATTCCGAGAACAACACCAAAAGCGAAAAATGCGTTAAGTCCCATTCCTACCGATAAAGCGATTGGATAGTTCGCTAAAAAAGCCATAAGAAGAGTAGCAAAAGCACTTGCTACACATGTCGCTGTCATAACTGCTCCGAAAGGCATTCCAGCCTTTTCCATAATGCTTGGATTAACAAAAATAATGTATGCCATCGTCATGAAAGTCGTTATTCCAGCTAAAATTTCTGTACGGACGTCACTACCAGCCTCCCGCACTTTAAAATATCTTTCGAGCCACGAAGCCATTTTTACATCCTCCCATTTAGATTTAAATTGATTAAAATAATTGAGAACAGAGGGAAGTATAATCCAAACTTTTATAAAATTCAACACGTTAAAGTTAAGCTGTAAGTTTGACCATACCTGCTAAAATATTAACATAAGTTTCTATGTTTATTGGGGGTGACTTTTTTGGTTTTACCGAAAGTCTATATAACGCAGCGCATTCTTGAAGAAGGCCGCCAGTTACTTGATGGCAGGGTTGATTATAGAATGTGGGAGGGGGATGGCGCTCCCGACCGTGAAACCTTGTTACGAGAGGTAGAAAACGTAGATGGTCTTTTATCGATGCTTGCTGATACTATTGATGAAACGTTGTTTAGGAAGGCGCCACGTCTTAAAGTTGTCAGTCAACATGCAGTGGGATACGACAATATTGATGTAGATGCCGCAACTCGTCATGGTGTTTTGATCTGTAATACTCCGAATGTTTTGACTGATGCAACGGCTGATTTGGCGTTTACGTTACTTTTGGCAGTAGCTCGTCGACTTGTTGAATGCGGAGGCTATTTGCGCAACGGTCAGTGGACTACGTGGTATCCAGATATGTGGTTGGGAATGGATACCGCAGGTAAAAAGTTGGGTATTATTGGTTTTGGCCAGATTGGTCAGGCAATGGCTCGACGTGCTAAGGGGTTTGGAATGTCTATTTCTTACTATAACCCTTCTGCTAAACCGCAAGCCGAGAGGAAATTGAACGCTAAGCGTGTTTCCCTTGAAGAGTTGCTTCGCACTTCTGATTACGTATCAATTCATTGCCCATTGAATGATAATACGCGAAAATTAATAGGCGAAAAAGAATTGAAAATGATGAAGTCTACAGCCATTCTTATTAACACGTCTCGTGGTCCTGTTATAGATCAGCAAGCCTTATATAAAGCATTATCGGAGAAATGGATATGGGGGGCAGGACTTGATGTATTTGAGAAGGAACCCGTTCCTTTAAACGAGCCATTGCTCACACTTCCAAATGTAACTGTGATGCCCCATATGGGCAGCGCGACATATGATAGTAGAGGGGGAATGAGTCGTCTTGCAGCTCAAAACCTGCTTGATGCACTCGAAGGTCGCTACCCAGCCCATGTTGTGAATTCTTCTCTTTTAGATAGAGATTAACTAATATAATTATAGAAGCTAATTAAAAAGGAAGGGATCTCAAAAGAGACCCCTTCCTTAAATATTTTATGAATGATAGTGGTATTTTTTATTGAAGTTCTTCAAGGAATTCTTTGAGTCTTCGCATTCCTTCGCGAATTTCTTCTGCCGAGTTCGAGTAAGAAACGCGCATATTCCCAGGAACCATAAAGGCTCTTCCTGGTACGCCTGCAACATATTTACTCTCTAGAAGGGCAGTGCAGAAAGAGCTATCATCTGTAATGACTGTATCTCCATGCTTTTTGCCGAAAGTCTTCTCTACGTTAATCCATACGTAAAAAGCACCTTCTGGTTCTTGAAACTGGATATGGGGCATTTCTTTAAGAAGATTGATGATGATATCTCTACGTTTGCTGAATTCATCGTGCATTGCTACGACATCATTTTCTGCCTCTCGGAGTGCTCCAAGAGCTGCCCACTGAGCTACTGAGCAAGCATTTGATGTCAAATGTCCCTGGAAGGAGCCCATTTTAGCAATCACATCAGTTGGGCCTAAGGCATAACCAATGCGCCATCCTGTCATGGCAAAGGCTTTACTTACGCCATTGATAATGATGGTGATATCTTTAGCTTCTGGGCAGACATTGAGAATTTGATGATGTTTAGCTTCTCCATATACAAGTCTTTCATAAATTTCGTCATAAATGATCGCTATATTATTCTCTACGGCAATTTCTGCAAGTCCTTTAAGTGTCTTTTCATCATAAATAGCGCCAGTTGGGTTGTTGGGAGTATTTATCATCATGCAGCGTGTTCGTGGAGTAATAGCTTTGCGAACCACATCAAGGTCTGGTACATAGCCAGTGTTAGATGTGTCAATAAGAACTTCTTTTCCTTCAAAGAGGCGAATTTGTTCAACATAGCTTACCCATGCAGGGGTAAAGACTAATACTTCGTCACCTGGATCAATAAGACAACCGAGAGCTTCATAAAGAAGGGGTTTTGCTCCAGCACCTACCAAAACCTGATTGCTTTCGTATGTAAGCCCGAAATGATTCTTGTAGTATTCACATGCAGCGTCTTTAAGTTCGGGGATACCAGAAGCCGGGGTGTAATGGGTTTGTCCCTTCTGCATGGCTTCCTCAGCGTATCGCAGCGCTGATGACGGGGAGGGAAAATCAGGCTCTCCTGCTCCGAAAGAAATCACAGGTTTTCCTTCACGTTTTAGTGCTTTGGCTTTAGCGACGACGGCGAGGGTAGCTGAGGGTTCCATCCTGCGTGCCCGTTGAGAAATATGCATCACATATCAACTCCTGATTTTTATAGTAGAGATATACTCTGTATAAGGTATTATAACGGTCTTATCTTAAGACAGCTAGTGCTTGTTTATTGCTCATATCATGGGGCAATGTTAGAATAAAGACGATTAGAGCAAGATTGGAGGGATGTATATGGACGTACGCTTTGTAGCACGAAATGCTATTATTGACGACGAGCTCCGTGATTATATGAGAGGAAAGGTTTCAAAACTAGATAAGTTTTTTAACCGGATCCTTGATAATCAGGTGTTGGTGAGCTTTGGTCGGGGGATGCACAACGTTGAAATAACCTCCAACGCTAATGGTGTAATAATGCGAAGTGAGGAAAGTGCGCCGGATATGCGGAAGGCCTTCGATAAGGCACTAAAGAATATCGAACGTCAGATTAAACGTCATAACGCCTATCTCAAAGACAGAGCACAGTTACGTACCCATGATGTTTCTTTTAATCTCGAAGGCTTTTCTGAAAGTGAACCATCGGTGTCTGTAGAGGAAGAAATAGTAAAAGTGAAGCGTTTCCCTCTTCGTCCCATGACAGCTAAGGAAGCAACGATGCAGATGGATCTTCTTGGACATGAGTTTTTCCTCTTTAAAAACGTAGAAACTGGAACAGTTAATGTAGTGTATAGACGTAAAAACGGAGGGTTCGGACTTCTCGAACCTATCGACTAGTGTCGTAATAGGTTTTCTGTAAAAAGTGCAGAAGGCCCCCCATTTTGGGGGCCTTTTTTTCTGTTACATGTGTTTGGAGGGGTTACTATGCACGAAATGTCTCTTGTCGAGTCGGTGATAGAATCTCTACTTCAGCTCAAAGAACAATATGGTTGGGAACGCGTAGAAAAAGTAACCCTCCATGTCGGTGCGATGCGTCAGGTTATTCCTGATGTCATGATTTTTGCCTACCAGATAGCGACAGAACATACTCCCCTAGAAGGTTCCAAAATGGAAATAATCGAAGTACCAATGCATTTCCGATGTAAAAAATGTCTTAAAGAATGGGGAGAAGATCAAATGGACTTTGTCTGTCCCTTTTGTGGTGGTTTTGACGTAGATGTTTTATCTGGCATGGAGTTGGATATTGAGTCAGTGGAGGTGCAGGAGTGTCATGGCGAAAGTGTATAAAATTAAGCAATCGGTAATGGCAGCTGATGAAGAATATGCTCGTCGTATGCGTGAGGAAACTCTTCGTCGAGGGATTCTCGTTATCAATATTATAGGTTCACCTGGAGCAGGTAAAACCACTCTCCTTGAAGCTACCAAAAAGAAGGCTTCTTTTAGATTCGCTGTTATTGAAGGTGACATTGCTACGTCGAGAGATGCCGAACGCTTGGCAAAATTAGAAGTACCAGCTATTCAGATCAATACCCATGGCGGGTGTCATCTTGAAGCGAATTTGGTTAGTGAAGCATTTAAAGAGCTTCCTCTTGATAATCTTGACGTTATTTTTATAGAGAATGTGGGAAACCTTGTTTGTCCGGCAGAGTTTGATATAGGAGAAGACATGAAAGTGGCGGTGAGCAGTCTTCCTGAGGGTGCTGATAAACCCCTTAAATATCCTCATCTTTTTTCTGAAGCAAAGGCAGTGCTTCTGACGAAGATGGATTTGGTACCCTACATTCCTTTTGATATGGACTTATATAAAAATGATTTAAAGCATCTCAATCCTAATGTGAATTATATTGAGGTGGAAGCTTTGCAGGGTAAAGGGATTGATGAGTGGGTACGTTTAATTGAATCATGGATAAAGGAGAAACGTTCTGTATGACTGTAGCTGATTCTATATTAGATAAATTAAATCCTAGACAACAGGAGGCTGTACGTTACTGTGATGGCCCCCTCTTAGTCTTAGCAGGAGCAGGAAGCGGTAAGACAAGAGTCTTAACCCATAAAATTGCTTATTTGATTGAAAAGGGATATGCGTCTCCATCTGGGATTTTAGCTGTAACGTTTACGAATAAAGCAGCTAGAGAGATGAAAGAGAGAGTCGAAGCCATTTCTGGAGAGAAGGCCTCGGCAATGCAGGTTAGCACCTTTCACTCTTTTGGCTTGCACTTCCTTTTTCGCAATAGTGACCAATTGGAATTTATTGGTTTGAAAAGGGGATTTGCTATTTTTGATCGCAACGATAGCCGAGCTCTTGTCAAGAAAGTGATGGAAGATCTGAAACTGGATCCTAAACAAATTGACCCAACGCACGTTCTTGATCGTATTTCGAAGGCAAAGACTGATGGTGACCCGAAAACCCTTGAACCTGTTGGGCTTGAAGGAATAGAACATGAAGTATATAGAAAATATAATGATGAACTTCGTCAACAGAATGCAGTAGATTTTGACGACCTTCTTATTTTGCCTCTTCATCTTCTAACAGCGGATCAGGATTTGTGCAAAAAGGAACAGGCCCGTTTGGAATGGGTTCTTGTTGATGAATACCAGGATGTTAATAAACCCCAATATCTGCTCTTACGCCGTTTAATCGGAACGTCAGGCCATATTATGGTTGTGGGTGATCCTGACCAATCCATATACGGTTGGCGTGGAGCCGATATGACAATGATTCTAAATTTTGAGAAAGACTTCCCCGCTGCAAAAGTTGTTGTTCTTGACCAGAACTATAGGTCTACAGGTAATATATTAAAAGCGGCAAATTCGGTCATTCTCAGCAATATCCGAAGAAAACAGAAGAATCTTTGGACTGCCAGAGATATGGGAGAAAAAATTTATGTGCTTCTCTCTCCTAACGAGTATAAAGAAGCGGATTTCATCGTATCAGAAATTAAAAAATTACATGATTTCCGAGGTTATAAATATGGAGACATGGCTGTTTTATATCGAATAAATGCAATGAGCCGTATTTATGAGCAAAAATGTATTGAAAAAGGAGTTCCTTATAGAGTAGTGCGAGGAACAGCTTTCTATGATCGTAAAGAAATTAAAGATGTAATATCCTTTATGCGGTTGGCTGTCAATCCTCTTGATGGAGCATCACTTTCGAGAATAGCAAACGTTCCTACACGTGGCCTGGGGAAGAAAAGTTTAGAAAAGCTTTCTTCTATATTGGCCTCCTTCCCAGCGATGGAAGCAGAGCAAGTATGGTCTGTTCTTTCTTCGGGGAAAGATTTAGATTTGACAGGTAAAGCTAAAACAGGCGCTATGGAGTTAGCTACACATATGGAAAACATCTTAAGAAAATCCGGATGTTTCCGCGATGTTCTTCTTTACATTCTTGATAGCATAGGGTATGAAGATCAATTAAAGAAAGATGACCCAGATGGTTGGGAAGAGCGAGTTGAGAATATCAGGGAATTAGGTTCGTTAATTTCTACTGGTGGAGATTTAGCTGAGGTCTTGGCGGAAGTAGCTCTTTTTACAGATTTTGAAACAACTGATATGGACGATATGGGGGCTGTTAATTTCCTTACGTTACATGCCGCGAAGGGATTGGAGTTTCCCGTAGTTTTTCTTGTCGGACTCGAAGAAGCTATTTTCCCTCACTTTAAATGTTTAGAAGATCAAGATAGTCTCGAAGAAGAACGACGCTTGTGCTATGTTGGTATGACACGGGCAGAAGAGAAATTATATATGACTGGAGCGCGAAGTCGGCGCCTTTTTGGAACCGTTTTTCGTAATGGCCTTTCCCGTTTCTTATGGGAGATTCCAGACGGGACCAAAAATGTTGATGATCGGGGCGAGGAGGAGATGTCCTATGCTAGTTTTGGGCGTGACAGGAGACGTTGGGGCTGGTAAGTCTACTGTAAGTCGAATCTGGAAAAGCCTTGGTGCAAGTATTATTGATGCAGACGTCTTGGCGCATGAAGCGTGGAAGGATTCCACTGTTTTAAGACGAGCAAGTGAGAGATGGGGAAGCCAGGTTCTTCTTTCTAACGGACAGATTGACCCTTCTGCTGTAGCATCAATTGTTTTTTCTGACTCCTCTGAATATGAATGGGTATGTTCTATGCTTCACCCTACAATTCGCATGGAAATGGAGCGACAAGTAACGTCTTTAAATGGATGGGTTGTTGCCGAAATACCGCTTCTTTTTGAAAACGGCGTTCCATGGTGGATTGACTTTACTGTCTATGTTACAGCTCCCCTTGAGCTGCGTCTTGCAAGAAATGAAGTTCGAGGCTGGACGAAAGAGGAGATAGAACGTCGAGAGCGGTTTCTTCGCAATGCTGATGAGAAAGCGGAAGAAGCCGATTTAGTTGTGAGAAACGATGTTTCTATTCATGATCTTGAGCAAAGTCTAAGCCGATATGCTGCTATGTTTAAAAAAATGGCAGCTTTTTGTGAAATCAGAGCATATTCTTCCCATGAACTTGTTCTTCGTAAAGCGGCCATACGGTTAGGAGCATCAGGTCTCGTGTCAAGAATTGAAATCGAGCCTTTGACGAATGCTCTTGTGCAAGGCGGAACTCTTTCCATGGGCAAGCGGTATATGATGCGTGGCTATTCATGTGAATTTCATTGGCCTTCTCTCGAAAAAATGTTATATGAAGAAAGTATTGAAGACGCTGAATGTTATGCTCTTCGCCGGTTATCTCGGCCTCTTAGAAATAATCTGGTGGAGGAAATTATCGGGTGAAAATAATAACGAGTCATATGGGAAACGATTTTGATTCTATAGCGAGTATGGTTGCTGCGTCGAAGCTGTATCCTGATGCTGTTCTTTCTTTATCCGGATCAACCAGTAGAACTGTGCGCGACTTTTTAAGGAAATTCCCTCAACGTTGGCCCATCGTGACTCCCCGTAAAGTAAGAAAAGATGAGGTAACGCAGCTTATTGTTGTCGATACACGTTCCCGATCAAGAATTGGTCCCTTTGCCACACTTTTGGGTAGACATGACGTTTCAGTTCATGTATATGATCACCATCCTCCTTCATCAGATGATATTGATGGAGAATTAATGGTTATTGATCCTGTAGGTGCTACGACCACTCTTCTTGTAGAAATTCTTTTACAGCGTCATATTCATATAACTCCCCATGAAGCGACACTATTTGCCATGGGAATCTACGAAGATACGGGTGGTTTAACTTTCGGTGGTACAACTGTTAGAGATTTTACAGCTATATCGAATTTGAAAGAACTGGGTGCTGATTTAACGATTATCCCAGCTCATATTGAAATGAGTTTCTCAGCCTCTGAACGGAGAATATTGGATTTACTTATAGAAAATGCATGGGTTCGTTATATTAATGGAGCGCGGGTAGTTCTTTCTTATACCGCGTCTTCTGTATATGTTGATGGCCTTTCTCTTTTCGTTCACCGCTTGCGTGACTATTTCACGGCAGATATTGCATTAGCTGCTGTTCGGATGGAGAAGAGAACGTATGTTGTCGCGCGAAGCCATGAAAACATACTCGATGTATCAAAATTTTTAGCCCATCTTGGCGGAGGAGGTCATCCTCAAGCTTCCTCTGTTACTCTACATAATGTTCGCCCTCTTTCCATTCTTGAAACGTTGGAAAAGAAATTGGAAGAATCAATCCAACCACGGCTCAAAGTTGAAGATATTATGACGAGTCCTGTTATGGCTGTTGAGCCTGATTCTTCTGTAAATGATGCTTACCGAACAATGATTCGTTATGGACATTCAGCACTCCCCGTTGTTTTTGCAGGGAGGGTCCGAGGTATTATTACTCGGAAAGACCTTGATAAAGCTCAGCTTCATGGTTTCGGATTAGCCCTTGTCAAAGAATTTATGACAGAGAGTGTTATTTCCGTAGCAAAAGAAGCCTCCATTTCAGAAGCTCATCGAATTCTTGTCTTTCATAACATAGGAAGACTTCCAGTGCTTGATGGGAAAGAGTTAGTAGGTATCATTACACGTACAGATCTCGTAAGAGCACTGTATCCAGAATCGCTCCCTCCTGAAGAGAGAAAAATTGCGCCGGAGCTTCCATGGTCTGACAATTTAGAACTTCTTTTGCAGAAGAAGTTGAAACCAAGGCAATTAGAAGTGCTTACCTATCTGGGAGAAAGAGCGGAAGCTCTTGGCATGAAAGCATATATCGTTGGAGGCATAGTGAGAGACCTCATGCTCGGTAGAGAAAGCCTTGATTTAGATGTTGTTGTTGAGGGTAATGCTGTCGATTTTTTAAAAAGTTTAAAACAGGAAGATTGTCACATATCAGTTCATGAACGTTATAAGACTGGGACTCTTGTTTTTGGAGATGGTGTAAAAGTAGATGTTGCTACAGCTAGACGTGAATTTTATGAATATCCACTTGCTCAGCCAAAAGTATCAAGCGACTCATTAAAACATGATCTTTATCGACGAGACTTTACTATTAATGCTATGGCAATTTCTATCACTCCTTCAACATGGGGAACTCTTGTCGATTATTTTGGCGGTCGGCGGGATTTGAAGAAGAAGACGCTCAAGGTTTTACACAATTTAAGTTTTGTAGAAGATTCTACGCGAGTTATACGTGGTATTCGCCTTGAACAACGCTTAAATTTCCATATAGAAGATAATACGTTAAGGCTTTTAACGAGTTGTTTGCGTGGTGGTTTGTTATCTCGATTATCTGGGTATCGCCTTCGTAGTGAACTAGAGTTGACAATGCAGGAAAAAAATCCCTATCCTGCATTAAAAAGAATGTCGGAATTATCGGTATGGGATATTCTTTTCCCAGGAATACGAATTGGTAAAACGACAATGAGAACCATTCGTCGTCTTTCGGCGTTTCTGGCTAGAATCTCAAGAGATTTTCCTGATTTTAAAGGGGACGAGTGGCTTGCTTTTCTTGCAGCACTAGCAATGGAATCTGACGAAACTATACAATCATCGGTATTAGATCGTTTAAGTCTTGCTCCAAGAGAACGGGAAATCATGGTACAATCCCTCGACGGACTTGGTGCAGCTGAGCAAGATCTCGGCGGTCGAATTCCGAAAAAGAATTCAGAGATTTACCACTATTTTTATGAAGTATCTCCAGTAACAGCGTTGTTCTGGAGCGCTGCAACGGAGCGATGGAGAGTACGACGGCGAATACTTTCTTTCTTAACGAAGCTCCATAAAACAAAGAGCTACTTGACTGGCCGTGACTTAATTCAAATGGGATATCGCGGAGGGCCGCAACTTGGACAAATTTTATCTCAGTTGAGAGATCGTTGTCTTGATGAAGAGCTAACGTCTCAAGAAGAGGAGCTCGCTTGGGTGCAACGCAACTTCCCCATTAAAGGAGTGTGAGAGTAACAATGCATTTTCCGTCTCTACCTGAATTATTATTGAGTCTTCCTGCCGTATTGTGGGCGATAACATTTCACGAGTTTTGCCATGGCTATATGGCTTACATATTAGGTGATCCTACAGCTGAAAGAGCAGGACGATTGACACTTAACCCCTTAGCACACTTAGATCCCGTTGGAGCAATAATGCTTCTGATTTTCCGTTTTGGCTGGGCCAAACCAGTTCCCATAGATTCTCGTTATTTCAAAAAACCGAGACGAGATCTCTTTCTTGTTTCTATTGCTGGAGTGGTTGGCAACTTGCTTACAGCGGCTTTGGTAGGAATACTTGTTCGTATCTTCCCTTCTTTCTTTTTGGGTAATCCGGCTCTTCGACTTTTTATGTTTCTCATGGTTGTAATCAACGTGGGATTGGCTGTCTTTAACTTAATCCCAATTCCGCCACTTGATGGTTCAAAAGTTCTTTACTCTATTATGCCTCCTCACTGGCTGGAAAAGTACTTCTGGCTGGAACGTTATGGGTTCATCATTCTTATGCTTTTGCTGGCTCTCGGTGTAATCCAAGCCGTAATGAACCCCATTGTATTTTTCCTGATTCGCTTGATATTGTAGTGATATTGATATGCAGAGTTGAGAGAGGATGAGTGATATTGAAGATACTTTTGACAAATGACGATGGTGTATTTGCGCCGGGTCTTGTAACGTTAGCTTCCTATCTTTCCAGTAAAGGATATACATGGACGGTTGTTGCTCCTGATAGAGAGAGAAGCAGTGTTGGACATGCCATTACTTTGACTCGCCCTCTTCGTTTATCAGAAATTAGCCAGGGGGTCTATCCCTCAGGTCAGAGGGTTTATGCTTGTGATGGTACTCCGTCTGATTGTGTTGTTTTAGGAGTCGAGGAAGTATCTCCTGAGGTCAACATGGTTATATCGGGAATAAACAATGGGCCTAATGTAGGAGATGATCTCACCTATTCAGGGACTGTTTCGGCAGCTATGGAAGGCGTTATTATGGGGCGCCCCTCAATTGCTGTCTCACTGAATTGCAGCAGTCGTGACGAAGTATGCCATTATGATACGGCAGCTATCGTTATAGGAAAAATTCTAGAAGTTCTAGAGAAGGAACCACTAGATGAAGGTGTCTTGCTTAATGTAAATGTGCCTAATCTTCCTATCCCTCTTTTAAAAGGAGTACGTGTTACACGCAAAGGCGTGCGCCTTTATGAAGGAAAAGTTACACAACTGAGAGATCCCCATGGCCGAGTTTATTTTTGGGTATCAGGTCGTCCCGAAGATCAGCTTATTGAAGGTTGTGATGTTTGGGCTTTGGCGAACGGTTATGTGTCGATTACGCCTGTACATATGGATATGACTCATTATCCGTCGGTTGAACGTTATTCGAATAATGGACTTGAAAAAATAAACTTTTAGTCACTTTAAAAAAAATAGTTGACAAAGGTTCATTGTCGTGTATAATGCTTTCAATAAATAAAAAAAGCATAGTGCGGCAATGAAAGGGAAAAGTATTCCCTCCTCTTTTCGACAGAGAGAAAAGGTCACCGGTTGAGAGCCTTTTTAGTTAAACGGGGGAAGAATAGAGCCCTTGAGCTAACCTCGAAGAAAGACGAATAGTCAAGTAGAGGTAATGAAGTGAGTGAAAGAAACAAAATTTTTTTTTTGGTCTTTCGCTAATATGGGTGGCACCGCGGGTATCAAGCCCGTCCCTGGTAATACTGGGGACGGGCTTGTTTTTTAAGGATGAGTGAAAGGGGAGCTTTTGAAATGCTTGATAAGAAAAAGGTGGTACTTGCTTATAGTGGCGGTCTTGATACGTCTGTAGCAACTATGTGGCTCAAAGAAAAAGGATATGAAGTCATTACTATGACTGCTGATGTTGGACAGACTGTGGATTTGGAAGAAGCAAAACAGAAAGCACTTAAAAGTGGTGCATCTAAAGCGTATGTTATGGATTTAAAAGATGAATTTGTTAAAGAGTTTGTTTGGCCAGCTTTGAAGGCAAATGCTACGTACCAAGGAACGTATCCCCTTAACTCTGCACTTTCACGTCCTTTGATTGCCAAGGCTATGGCCATGGTGGCTAAAAAGGAGAATGCCGGAGCAGTAGCTCATGGATGTACAGGGAAAGGACAAGATCAGGTGCGTATAGAAGTATGCACTAACGCCTTGAACCCAGAACTTGACGTACTTGCTCCAGTTCGGGATTGGCACTTTAGCCGAGAGGCTGAAATGGAATATGCTCAGCAACACGGAATTCCTGTTAAGGCAACTACGGCATCTCCATACAGTATTGATGAAAATCTTTGGGGACGATCCATCGAATGTGGAATTTTAGAAGATCCATGGAATGAGCCACCTTCTGATGCATATACATTGACTGTAGATCCTTGGAACGCTCCTGACCATCAGGAATTTGTTGAAATAACTTTTGAAAAAGGAATACCGGTGGCGCTAAACGGAGAAAAAATGGATGGTCCCTCACTCATTCTTGCTCTAAATGCAATTGCTGGAAAACACGGCGTGGGTCGAATAGATATGGTAGAAGATCGTCTTGTAGGCTTTAAGAGTAGGGAAGTGTATGAATGTCCAGCAGCTATTACACTTATTGCGGCTCATAAAGCATTGGAAACACTCACTCTTGATAAAAAAGTGTTGGCAGCAAAGAAAGAACTGGAAGCTACATATGCAGAACTCACATATGAGGGATATTGGTATTCGCCTTTGAAGGAAGCTATAGATAGTTTTGTTGATACGACACAAGAATATGTAAATGGCGTTGTTAAAGTTCGCTTCTATAAAGGACAAGCCGTTGTTCGGGGCATGAAATCTGAGAGTTCTATATATCAACAGAATTTAGCGACATACTCAGAGGGAGACGCCTTCGATCACCAGGCCGCAGTTGGGTTCATCAAAATCTGGGGGCTTCCTTTAAAGACTTGGAAACAGGTACATAAGGATAAAGTGCCAGTTGAGATTTTTTGTTAACTATACATTACAAAAGTGTTGAGGGGAGAGATGATAATGAAAAAGGTAGTTTTAGGGTTGGTGGTTTTAGCGCTTATTGTAGGAATGATAGGAGTGCCGGCTTATGCTGCTTCAATTATGGACAAGGACACCATAATTGTAGGAACATCTGGTTCATATCCTCCTTTTGAGTTTCATGATAAAACAGGAGCTCTTGTAGGTTTTGATATTGACCTTGCTAATGAAGTTGGGAAACGCCTTGGGAAGAAAGTTGAATGGGTGGATATGGCTTTTGATGGAGTGATTCCTTCGCTGCTAACGGGAAAAATTAACATGATAGCTGCTGCTTTGAGTATTACTGAGGAGCGAAGCAAGAAGGTAGCATTTTCTACCCCATATATGGTGAGTTTGAGTGCTTTTGTTCTTCCTGTTGGTAGCGCTGAGATGAAGAGTCTTGAAGATTTTAAAGGGAAGACAATCGCTGTTCAGCTTGCTACAACGCAAGATGTGTTTGTTTCTGAAATTGAAGGTATAACCGTGAAACGGTTTCCAAAATTGAATGACGCTGTTCGAGAAGTGGCTCTGAAGAGGGCGGATGCTTCATTTATGGATGAGACTGTTGCTGAAACATATATTAACAGTGACGAATTTAAGGGGCAGCTTGAAAAATCCTTTACAGTAGAGCTTAAAGGAGCTAAACAGGCACTAGCTGTAAGCAAGGAAGATCCCGCTTTTCTTGATGCTGTAAATGGAGTTCTAAAAGAACTAGAAGAAGAAGGGTTTATTTCCGAGCTACATAAAAAGTGGAATACTAAAAAGAATTAGTTTTCTAAAAATTGTAAGAGTAAGAAATACTATAAAAGCACATTAGCCACATTGGTTGGTGTGCTTTTTTGTTTTGGCAGACTCTTTATTACGTTGTACAATATAAATTGATATCGTAGCTCTTACTTCATTAAGGAGGATGCTATAACAAATGACAGAACCTAAAAAATTGACTCCTCGCGGTAAGGTCCTCATTGCCTTAACAATTATAGTTATTTTTATTTTTGGCTTAACAGCTTTTCTAGGTCGAGAAAGTATCGGGACTCTATTTCAAGGTAAACTTAGATATTTTTGGGTCGTTATTCTTCTTGCTGTGGGCTATTTTTCTGCTCACGAGACAAAATAAAAGGTAGCATTTCGAGGTCTTCTTTATTAAGTAAATAGTACGAATTTAAAAGAGTATATTGTGGAAAGACTGAAAGTGAACTTCTAATAGCTTCCAACAGGGGGATTCCCTGACTTTCAGCATTTAAAACAATACCTGTACGGTTTTCATCATAATGCTCATTCAATACACGAACAAGAGAGTTTACTCTCTCTTGTTGTTCCAGATCAGGGGCATAGGGTTCTCTGACGATATACGGTATTTTGTTCTCCTTAGCTAAGAAAAGAAGGGACTGGCTATCAATTCCAGCTGTTTCTGCAAGGTGCTGAGAGCTAAGAGAATCAAGCATAATCAAGGCAACTTCTTTATTCTGGAACTGATCTTCTTTCATCAGCTCTTTTAAAAGTTGTGTATATATCTGAGTCAAAGTTTCTCTTCTTGTTTGAAGCAATGTTGTTTGATCTTCTTCACTAATATCCTTTCCAGGCAAAAAGAAAGAAGCGGGATCTTTCCTATGTATTTGTGCGTAGCTTTCTCTGAAGCTTGGATGCATAGGCGTAAAACGTGCGGGGTCGCCAATTCCTTCGTCGGGATGTTCAAAATATAGATCTGCAATATAGATACCATCCCAAGAAAAGGAATTGAGGTGTTTCTGCAAAAAACGGATGGTTTCTTTGAAGCAATTTGGGTCTTCAAGAGCCATAAGAGGTCGCCATTCAATGAAAGCATCGGAGAGCAAGGCTGTCTTTTCCCGCCACTCAGGGTATGTATTCCAAAACTCTTCCGAAACCAATGGAAGTTCAAGCCACGCTTCTATTGTCATATTTTGTTTGTGAGCTTCTTCAATAAATTTTTTTGTGAAGTCAACATAATCAGGCGAAGTGTACCAGGCACTTAAAATACATCGTGAAAAGCCTTCAGAAGCGATTTGCTTCGCAAAAGAGACAGGATCTCGATCATAGAAAAAGCCCCAGTCAATCATGATAGAAAGAGTAGATATATTTTTTTCAGGGGCGTGTTTTTCGGGCAAAATATTCCATTCATATTGCAAAAGGTCAAAGAAAAAGGGATACACGGTTCCGATGTCAATGGAAGCACCGAGAGGAAGTGCGCTGTAAACGCAGCGAACATTTTTATACTTAAATTCAACGCAAAGTGGTTCATTGAGAGCTGTCTCGGCCAATATGCGGCTTTGAGACGGGGCGCTAAATACATCAAAAGGTAATGATGAAGGAAGTTCTACAACGTTTTTTCTTTTTCCTTGCCAAAGATAGAAAGGTACCAACCCTTTTTTTGATGACCAAGAGAGACCAATTGTTTGTGACAGCAGGCTAGGTGAGTCTGTTAAAAGTGTTGCAGATTGTTTAATTTTTCCTAGTAACTCTTCGACATCTTTTTGAGACATTTCTTGTGCACTTTCTCCTGGAACGATGACCAATGAAGCATGTTCGGCAGTGTGAATGTCTGAAGACATTGTCGCTTTAAAACCATAATTGTTTAAAAGAGAAAGAAGAGAAGAGTCTGAGGTCTCTTTTGTTGTTAAGACAAAAATATCTGGATTTTGAGTTTCATTGGGTAAAGGGGAAGCATAGACCAATTTCGTTTGAGTAGCCAATATAAGGCATAAAAGAAACATGCAGAGCATTTTCTTCATATCATTCACCTCTAAAAGTTTACTTCTGTTCTAAAATGCCACATGTTGTTGTCGAGATAGTCTGTCTCAGCGTTCCCGTAATGAATATCGTCATAAAGTAGTTCAAAGAAGGCAGAAGGGGTAATATGGTAACGAACGCCGATAGACCAGTTTGTAGTGTCGTAATCATTTCCGCCTGTGTTCTCATAGCGTATATTGGCGTATCGCTGAAAGGTAGTCCATTTTTCAGAAATATCTTGAACAGTCTTTATAAAAAATACGTTTGTAGAAAACTCACCTAAGTGAGGGGTAACTTCGAAAGAGTATTTATTCCATGGCTGATGGTCTGTCTTAAAGTTTTTGTCGAAATGTGCGTATTCAATCCAGAGGTTTGTCAATTTCAATTGTTCTTGTTTTATGTCAAGAATAGCCTTCCATGCCTGAGGAGATTGATCGTCTGGATAGGCCCATTTCTCAAGATCCTCAACGTACCAAGCTCCCCTAAAAAAGGTGTTGAAATTCAGGGCATATTCGAAATCGAGCCATGCGACTTTCCAGTCAGAAATATCGGGGTTTGTTCTTGAATCATTAAAATAATCGTGATAGAGGCCGTTAATAGCTAGGCGGAAGCGCTCATCAAAGCGATGTGTCCATCGAATGCCGTAAAGACTTTGTTCTTCTTCAGATGTTACTTTGTCATCATGTGCTACAAAGAGAACAAATTGCCCTAATGGCAGATTTTTCGTCAGGTAATATCCAGTATGAATAGTATCTCCCATAAAAGCATCTGCATCTGTATAAATTTGGGATTCGGCTTCCCAATCGTAGTACCAACGTCCAGTTCTTAATGAGAAATCTCGGGGAAGCGTAAGATCAATCCAATAATAATCCCATTTTAAATTTTCCTTGTAATTGGGGTCATTACTATCATAGTGACCTAATCGTCCTACAAATGTTGTTTTGCTGTCGATAATTTTAGAAAACCAGAGATAAAAATCAGCAGGACGAAAATCATGGGTTCCTATTCCTGGCCCCATGTCTTCCTTAAATCGTCTACCGTCAAATTGAAAGGTTCCCCAAAATCTCCAATTTCCAATGTTTTCTTCTAATGTAGTTATCCTTTTGTCTAGAAGGTCGGTTTTAGAAGGAATAGCCGTAAGCTCATATTGGAATTCGCGTAACAGCTTTTTTAAAGCGATCACTTGGGCAACATCGATTTTTTCGATATCGACATGGTCAATGGTTTTAGCTAACATTTCTGCAACTTCATAACGTCTAAGCAATATGTCTCCCCGTAGGGAATGGTCAGGATAGCCTTTTATAATTCCTGCAGAAGCAAGTTGATGAATGGCATCATATGCCCAATGGCCTTCTGGTAAGTCTGTAAAAGGGGATTGTGCTTCTGAGGGAGAATACCCCCAGAAGCAAAGAAAAACAATTAACGTTATATATATTTTCTTTTTGTGGTTGCAAAGCATAGAAATAATTGTCATTTTTATCTCCTATACATCCCCCAGAAATATCCCTTACATGCTCTTATTTCCGTCGTATTCGCGCAAAGAGAGTAATGAGGAGTATTGACATTATGGCTACTGCTACAAGAGTAAAGATTCCAAGATAGTTTCGATCAGACGAGAAGAGAAGGAGTACCTTTTGCCAGAAAGAAAGAGTAGGCTTTTCTTCTATTTTTTCCTCGGTTATAGAGGTGAAGAAAGGAATTGCATCACCAATGGGGGATATAAATGCAACGTCCCCATCGATATTCCAATCTAAAAGGGCCTGTCTGAAAGATACAGTTGTAGGCATTCTATGATTCCATGTGGAAATAATTTGAATACCTCCATTTTGTTTAGTTAATGAAAGAAGTGCACTTTGGTTTGCAAATGCAGGAAGCACTGGAATTTTCTCACCAGAGAGAATTTCTTCTTTTTCCGGATCGTACCCAACAGGAAGAGGAACGCCTTTTTCATGCAATGTCGCTACAGAAACAAGCAGCAACTGATTCTCTTCATTGTTTCCTGCTGTCCATTCGTCAAATGATTTGATATGAAATACTACTTTCCACGGCAATGTTCTTTGCCATGCAGAAAGAATAACAGAAAGCGCGGAAAGCTCTTTGCCTGTGGGTTCTTTTTCTGTGTAGATAGTTAGCTCTCTTTTCCCGTCTAATAGGTAAGGCATGTTGGAAAGTCGTGCTGTCAAAGGTACGATGTCGTGAGGAATATGTAGATACGAGTTTCTATCGATAGTTAGCCATGCACTCTCCATAAAGCGTTTTGTGCAATCTGGAATGTCTATATCAAGATAACTTTTCAACTGGAAAGAGATGAAACCATTATTCAATCTCTCTGCCGGAATCGGAACAGATAGACGCCCGTCATTTGCATTTTCAGGAGTAAGAGCGACTCCTTTCATTGGAACATTGTTTACATCAACTTCAAGAGCTGATTTTTTTCCTTCCAGATTTGGGGCGTGGCGGAACATAAGAACTAGAATAGGGTTCCCCTTAATTTTCCAGTTAGGTGGAATCTGATAATTTACTGTCTCTTGATGTTGTAAAATTCCACGAAATACAACATCGCTTCGTCCTATATCGACTAGACTGACATCTGCAACGTCACGAGGAACGTCTATTGTCTTGGGAAGAGGTAATGACGTTGAAATGACCGATGCGGAGGCAAGCATTTGTTTGCGTGTTTCAGGTGTTAACAATGCTTGTACGGCGAAGCAAAGATCTTCTCCATTCCCAGCTGTAATAAGCATACGTCCGAAGGCTTCTTTATTCAAAAATACAGAGGCAAAAACATTCCCCTTTTCAAGTTTTTGGGTTGAACCGAATGTATTTAACAGCTCTTGTGTGAAACGGTCTTCATTTCCTAAATATAAAATGTGATGTTTCATTGCGATATCTCGAGTTACATCACTCATTGTTACTATTAAGGGGTAAAAATCCTTAAAAGGTACATTGTGAGTGAAACTTGAGATAAGGTCTACAGCTGCTTGAATTTCAAGACTTGATGGCGCATCTGGAAGAACAATAAGGGTATTGTCCGTCTGATAGTTTTCGGGTTCAAAGAAAGGAGCCGGGAATTGATTAAGGGCTAATTCTACAGACGGTACATATTTAAGATGAACCAGGCTTTCTCTATGAATTCGCAGCCAGTTTCCTGGGTTATTTACATTTGAGCATCTATCTTGATTAGAATGCAGCATAGCATCTATTGTAAGCGAATTGACTCCCTCTACCATGCTATCGGGATCGAGAGGAATTTTTGAGATCCCTTTCCATTGGTTAATATCTTTCATACGTAATGTTGTAGTTCTACGTCCGTTAAGTGTTACAGTAAGACTGGAAATATCTGTATCGAGTATTTCAGAGTGGCTTGTAATGAGCTCCAGATATGATCCTTCCAGAGCTTTCCAGTTTGCAGGGAGGTTGAAGTAAAGGGTTGTTCCGCTGAAGATTATGTGCATGGGAATGTCTTCTACTGCTAAAACAGTATTAAGACTCTCTCCAGGAGGAAGTAATATTCCAGTATGGTGCTGGAGTACGTGGTTAGCTACTATTGAATCTTTATCAACGGCTTCATCAGTTATTGAAACTGCTTTTTTTTCTGCTTCGGCTACCTCTGCTATAGGTTGTTTGGGAGGCGTATAGTCTATTTTTCGAATATCTACAACAATGCGATCTGGATTCTTAAGGATATAGTGATTTACAGAAAGATTTCGCTCCAAAAGAAAAACCGTAGCTTTGGTTTCTCCAGCTGTTCCTTGAACAGAGAAGGAACGGGCCGGGGAGGGCAGCTGACCAGTGAAGGGGCGATAAAGTCCATCTGCTATTGATAGAGAAGCCCATTAGGGGCGCGAAGAACACGTTCCAGGCCTATTTCAACAGCAGGCCCCCAGTCGGGTGATGGCAGCACAATATTATTTGCATAGGCTGGATTACATAAAAACATAGAAAGGCATATACAATTCAAGATTAACATTTTAAGTCTTTTCATAGGGGTTCTCACCTTATAAAAAAGATTTAGAAATAGCCATTGATCATATCATAACTCAGGAGAAGAACTCCTGAGTTATGATATGTCTTTATATGTATTCTAAACTAATTTTCTGCGAATGCATCTGAAGGGGCAACTGGCAAATCAACAATACTTTCTCTGCCCTGTTGGATTTTTTGTGCTTCCTCTTTCATATATAAAGAAAGCTTATTTTTTACGTGGTCATCTTGGCGGGCTAAAATGCGAATAGCCATGAGAGAAGCATTTTTAGCGCCATCTATTCCGGTCGCTGCTACAGGTACACCAGGAGGCATTTGGGCTATGGAAAGAAGGGCATCTAATCCGCCTAGGGTTCCAGCTGAGATAGGAACACCTATAACTGGCAGAAGCGTATGGGCAGCAAGTACTCCAGGGAGCGCTGCTGATAATCCAGCCATAGCAATAAGAACCTCAATACCTCTTTTTTCTGCCAGAGATGCGTATTTTGCAGCATCTTCAGGCGTTCTGTGAGCAGAAGCGATGGTTACTTCAAAGGGAATTTCAAATTGTTTAAGGATGTCTGCCGCTTTATGGGCTGCAGGCAGATCTGATTTCGATCCTAACACAATTCCAACGCGGGGTGTTTGCGCATTCATGCTGATCACTCCTCGTCTGGCTTTAGCCGTTATATCGTTACGATAATGGGCTCCTTCGAAATGTATCTTGGCAACACTGTCATACGACCGTTTCAAAGCCTCATCTAAAGTATCACCAATACCTATTACATTCAGAACTCTTCCTCCAGCAGTAACTATTTCTCCTTTTTCGTTCAGAGCTGTTCCAGCATGGAAGACCATAACGTTATCTGTCTTGGCGACCTTATCCAGCCCCGTTATGGGTAGGCCTTTTGTGTATGGACCAGGATAGCCGCCTGAAGACATGACAACATCAACAGCCCACTTTGCAGAAACTATTTCAGGCAATGTATCAAGTTCTTCATTGCAAGAGGCATTTATAAGCTCTGCGAAATCTACGCTAAGAAGCGGTAAAATGACTTCCGCTTCAGGATCACCGAAACGAACGTTGTATTCTACAACCCGAGGAGATCCATTATTATCTATCATAAGCCCAAAATAGAGAATACCGCAGAACGGAATTTTTTCAGATTGAAGCCCCTTAAAGGTAGGAAGAATGATCTTTTCTTCAATTTTCTGAAGCAATTCTTTTCCCACCCATGGTACTGGAGAATACGCACCCATTCCGCCGGTATTGGGACCTTCATCGTTATCAAAGACCCTTTTATGGTCCTGGCTGCAAGGCAGAATGCGGTAACTTTTCCCATCGCTGATACAAAGTACCGTTAATTCAAGGCCGGGCATAAAGTCTTCTACAACGATCTTTTCTCCTGATACTCCAAGTTCTTTTTTCACAAGGAGATTGGAGACTGTTGTCAAAGCATCCTCTTTTGTCTTTAAGACAAATGCGCCCTTACCTGCTGCCAGACCATCTGCTTTAACAACAAATGGGGCAGTGCGTTTATCCAGGGCTTTCTGGGCTTCTTCTACAGTAGTACAAACATCAAAAGGTGCTGTAGGAATAGCGTTGCGCAACATGAACTGTTTAGCAAAGATTTTGCTTCCTTCCAGTTGAGCACCTTTAGAACCGGGACCAAAGACGGTAAATCCATTTTCTCTTAAAACATCTGCGGCCCCATTGACCAACGGAACCTCGGGGCCAATGATGATCACATCAGGATGAAGTGAATTTGCTAAAGAGAGCAGGTCATTGTTATTTGACACGTCAACTTTATGCAAGGTGGCAAGATTTGACATCCCTGCATTTCCTGGAGCGACGTGTATCGTCTCTACATGTTGCGATTGTGATAGAGCCCACACAAGAGCATGTTCCCGGCCGCCACTTCCTATAACGAGAAAGTTCATAGAGCTCACTCCTTAATGACGGAATGTTCGCCAGTCACTGATAAACATACTTAAGCCTAATTCTTCGGTTCTCTTGAAAACTTCTTCGTCTCGTACTGAGCCACCTGGTTGAATAATAGCTACAATCCCAGCTTTAGCAGCTGCTTCTACGCCATCTGCGAAGGGGAAGAATGCGTCACTGGCCATAACGGCTCCCTGCGCTTTTTCTTGTGCCTGCTGTGTAGCAAAATCAACAGCGAAAACGCGGCTGCAGAAACCCATGCCAATACCGACTGCTTCTTTATCTTTAACAATAGCAACCGAATTGCTCTTTGAAAGAGCTGCAACTTTCCATGCCAGAAGCATGTCATTCCACAGATCATCACGACGTTTTCCAATCCATGTGCCTTTATCAGGATTTGGAAGGGGAGGTAACATGTCTTCCTGCATGAGGAAGCCGCTCCACGTACTTGTGATCTGCCATGGAAGGACTCTGCCGCCCTGCCACTTTAAAATACGTAAAGAAGGTTTTTTCTCTTTGAAATAGTTAAGAGTGTCTTCGTCAATATCAGGAGTGAGGATTACCTCTGTGAAGTGTTCAGAAATAACAAGGGCCGTTTCCATATCAAGAGGACGGGAAAGGCCGACAACTCCTCCAAAGGCAGAGAGAGAGTCGCATCTGAAGGCTTTTTCATAAGCTTCCTTTATTGTAGCTCCATATGCCATTCCGCATGGAGTTGTGTGTTTTATAACAAGAGCTCCAGGCGCATCCTGTAAAAGGGAAGCACCTCTCATGGCGCAATCCAAGTCAAGTATATTATTGTAGGAAAGAGGTTTACCAGAAAGTTGCTCCCAAGGCAATTCTTTCAGTGCGGGTGTATATAACGCAGCTTTCTGATGAGGATTTTCTCCGTAACGAAGCTCCTGCTTTTTCTTCAAGGAGAAGTTGAGCTCCTCATGTAATTCTTTTTCTACGCCAATTTCTGCAGAGAGACCTTCTGTGATTGTTCCATCATAGGTGGCAGTATGGGCAAATGCCTTAAGAGCCAGTTTTTGGCGTGTTGCTGTGCGTACGCAACCTTCCGCATCAAGTTCATCAAGCACCGCTTTATAGTCTGACGGATCAGTAAGAATAATAACGTGAGGATAATTCTTTGCGCTGGCACGAATGAGTGTAACGCCACCAATGTCTATATTCTCAAGAAGCTCATCAATGGTTGCTCCCTTTTTTGCAACTTCTTCGAATGGATAGAGGTTACAAACCACCATATCGATAAGAGGAATTTTAAAGTTCTCAACATCCTTTAAGTCGCTTTCTAAATGGCGACGTGCGAGAATTCCTCCAGAGATAAGGGGATGGAGTGTCTTTACTCGTCCACCTAAAATATGGGGAAAACCTGTAAGATCTGAAACTTCAATAACCTCAAGTCCAGCTTCACGAAGTTTTTTAGCGGTTCCAGAACTTGAAACAATTTCCCAACCTCTTTCTACGAGGCTTTTAGCAAATTCTTCAATGCCCTCTTTGTCAAAAACAGAGATAAGGGCTCTTTTAGTTGCAGCCATCGATAGATCTCCTTTCACAAAAAGAATATGAACCTTCAAAAAGTTTTTTCAGAGTTTTCCAATATAATAAATGCTCTGTCTCATGTATTTTCACGGTGAGACTTTCAAGAGTATCTTGATTTTCAATGGGTACTGCCTTTTGAGCCAGAATAATTCCAGAGTCAACACCATGGTCGACTAAATGGATTGTAACACCTGTGATTTTTACCCCATAATCCCAAGCATCTTTTATCCCATTTGTTCCCGGGAAAGAAGGCAGCAAAGCCGGATGTATATTAACAATTTTATTTTCCCAACGACGCACAAATTTTGATGAGAGAATTTTCATGAAACCAGCAAGAACGATCCATTCAATATGTTCGGAAATGCAAAGTTCGTGCAAAAATTCTTCCGCATCTTCTCTTGATTGCGCTTTGTAAGGAAGAACAACTGTTTTTACGCCTATGCTCTCTGCATAGTGAAGTCCTCCGGCATTCGGATTATCACTTGCAACAAAAGCAACATCACATGGGAGGTCGCCTTTGTTAATCTTGTTGAGTATTGTTGCCATATTCGTGCCAGTTCCAGAAATGAGGATGGCTACACGAGTCATGACCGACAAACCTCACCGAATAGTACGGGATGTTCTCCTTCCTCAGTCAATATCTTCATAAAGTCATCAGCTTCTGAGGCAGGAAGAATAAATGTATATCCAATTCCAAGGTTAAATACGTGACGCATTTCTTTTTCTTCAACACCTGCATTGGCTATAACCTCAAAAATAGCAGGACGTTTCCACGATGAAAAGTCGACGTGTAACGTTAAACCTGAGGGAAGAACTCTCTGTATGTTTTCCTCAAGTCCGCCTCCCGTTATATGGGCCATACCATGAATTGGTGCCTTTTTAACGGTTTTCATAACAATTTTAGGGTAGAGGCGAGTAGGGCGAAGAAGAGCTTTCGAAAGAGGCTCTCCAAGCTCTGGAAGCGTAACGTCTATCGATAGGGCATTTTCGCCTTCTAAAAGGACTTTTCTTACAAGAGTATAACCATTGCTGTGAACGCCGGAACTCGGAAGGCCGACAAGCACGTCTCCTTCTTCTACATTGTGCCCATCTATTACATCTTTAGGGGAAACCATTCCGACGGCAAAACCTGCGAGGTCTATGCCTGTTTCGGGATATACGTCGGGCATTTCTGCCGTTTCTCCTCCAAGTAGGGCACATGTACTTTCCTCGCAAGCTTCGGCAACGCTTTTGACAATAGGTTCAAGAACGGTCTCATTGAGACGACCGCACGCAATATAATCAAGAAAGAAGAGAGGCTGGGCTCCGCATGTAATGAGGTCGTTAACGTTCATGGCAACGAGGTCTTGACCAAGTCCGCTGTAATCAGATGCAAGTTTGGCAACCTCAAGTTTTGTTCCCACTCCGTCGCAACATCCAGCAAGGAGAATGTCATCATTTATCTTGTAGAGGCCGCTGAAACCGCCGATTCCACCCACTACGTTCGGATTTTTAGGCAGAGATGACATAATACGGCCAATGGTTTTAACCCATTTGTTACCACCGTCAATATCAACTCCGGCTTCCTTATAACTCAAGCTCATCCTGTGTGTCTCCTTCCATATATTCTCCTGTAAAACAGGCAGTACATAATTCATTTCGGGGCAATCCTATCGCATTGATAAGATCTTCTTGGGTAATATATTCGAGAGAATCGGCCCCAATAATTTTACGAAGTTCCTCTATTTCCATTCGAGCTGCTGCCAGTTCCACCCTGCTGGGCGTATCTATGCCGTAATAACAGGGGAAACATACAGGTGGAGAAGAGATACGTACGTGAACTTCATCTGCTCCTCCGTCACGAATCATGGCGATAATTCGTTGACTTGTTGTCCCTCTAACGATGGAATCGTCGATGACAACCAATTTACGGTTTTTAATAAGATTGCAGATTGGGTTTAATTTTATACGTACGCCAAGTTCTCTTACCCGTTGTGTCGGATCAATGAAAGTACGTCCAACGTAGCGGTTACGAACAATAGCTTTTTCATAAGGAATAGTACTACCTTCAGCGAATCCCATAGAAGCAATAGTTCCGCTGTCTGGCATTCCTGTAACCATATCAGCGCTCGGACAAGGAGCTCTTTTTGCTAAGCAATGCCCCAACGCTTTACGGACGGCGTAAACAGAACGACCTGCAATAATACTGTCAGGACGAGCAAAATAGACGTACTCGAAAGAACACTGGTAATGTCGTTTTGTCTGTACAGGAATTTTAATGCTATGGATTCCTTCTTTATCTATGACAACAACTTCACCAGGAGAAACCTCCCGAACTAATTGAGCCCCAACAAGATCTAACGCACAAGTTTCAGAAGAGACATAAATAATATTGTCACGCTGACCTATTGAAAGGGGACGGAATCCCCAGGGATCTCTTGCAGCTACAAGTTTTCCCTCTAAGATCATTGCCAGAGAGTACGCCCCTCTAAGTCGTCGTAACGAATCGACAAAGGCGTCAATAGTTGGTTTATGGGGCTGATGAGCCATTAGGTGCAGAAGCACCTCTGTATCTGTGAGAGACTGAAAGATAGAGCCCCTATTCTCTAAATATTGTTTTAACGCCTCAGCATTCGTTATGTTTCCATTATGAGAAACAGCTACAGAACCTTTTGAGTTACTAGCTGTTAAAGGTTGTATATTTCGAGGATCGGAACCACCGGCAGTGGAGTAGCGAACATGACCAATTGCACATCGAGTGTCTATCTTTGCAAGTTCACTCTGGTCAAGGGCTAAATGGACAAGCCCGCTTCCCTTTTGTGTTCGTACTGCATTGTTTTCGTCTACCCAGGCCACTCCTGCAGATTCTTGCCCTCTATGCTGAAGAGCATAGAGGCCTAAATAGACATCTTCGAGAACGGGGCCTCCGTTTCTAGTGTAAGCGCCGAAGATTCCGCACATTTAACGACCCTCCCATTTTTCTGTAAGAACGGGAACGGGAAGATCAAAAATATTTTCAAGTGTAAGGTAGTTTCCACCAATCCTTCCCAGCTCAACAAAGGGGAAACCATTCCATATAAGACGGAACTGAACAACTTTGTTTGAAGGAACGGCATAAATAGCCCGAGGAGTTCCTTCTCCAAATAAAAATACATCGAGACGGGTGGGGAAAGACATCTTCATGGCGGCACCGATTCCTGTCATGATTGCTTCTTTTGCCAATGCTACGGCAAGGCCTCCACCAGCTAAAGGACGACCGCTATGAGCTAATTCCTCATGGGCTACCTTAAGAGCTCTATCACGAAAATCTTTTTCTGTTTCTGGAGTAAAGGGCAATGGACGTCCTTGGTTTTTCCCAGTGGTGCGCAGAAGATATTGGCTTCCATTCAACGGCGCATTCATAGCACCGACAAGGAAAAGATGATCGCCTTCCTGCCAAGCGCCACTTCGGAGGTAATGTTCTGGAGTATCTATAACCCCTACAGTCCCTACAACAGGTGTGGGGAGAATTCGCTGAGTGGAACTTTCATTATAGAGGCTTACATTTCCTGAAACGACAGGACATTCAAGCTCTTTGCAGCAGTCAGACATTCCGTGAACAACTTCTTCCAGTTCCCAATATTGTTCGGGATTTTCTGGAGAGGGGAAATTCAAGCAGTCAGTCAAACCGAGAGGGGTAGCTCCTGCTACGGCGAGGGCTCTGATTGATCTCGCCACTGTCTCAGCTCCGCCACGATATGGATCAAGATAGCATTTCCAAGGATCCGACTCCATAGCCATGGCAACAAGGCGCTTAGAATCTTTTATTCTAATAACGCTGACAGGAGCGCCAGGGCCCTGAACCGTATTAACCTGCACCATCTGGTCGTATTGTTCGTAAACCCATTTTTTGTCAGAAAGAGATGGAGACGTTACGAGATTCAGAACTGTTTCATTGAAATCTTCTGGTAATGGCAGGGTCTCAATTTCAAAATCCCATCGTTTTTCAAGGTCTTCCGGACGTTTTGAAGGCCAGTGAATGCCGGGACACTTATCGCCAATCAATGAAGCAGGCATTTGAGCAACTATTTCTGAATCCCATAAAATAGTATATTGATCACCTGGAACAGTTTCTCCTATATCAGTACAATCGAGTCCCCATTTTTTGGCGATTACTGCGACTTCGTCAAAATCATCAGGCTCGATAATGAGCAACATTCGTTCTTGTGACTCGGAAAGTGCTATTTCCCATGGAGTCATTCCTTCTTCACGAAGGGGAACTTTATCGAAGTGAAGAATCATGCCGACACCGCTTTTTGCGGCGATTTCACTGGATGATGATGTAATTCCTGCCGCACCCATATCCTGCATACTGACGATTAGATTTTTATCTCTTAGCTCAAGACAAGCTTCAATAAGTAATTTTTCTGCGAAAGGGTCTCCAATCTGTATAGATGGGCGACTTGACTTCGTATCATCAGAAAGCTCTGCAGAAGCAAAAGCTGCTCCGGCTATGCCGTCGCGTCCTGTTTTTGAGCCCAGAATGAGTACGCGGAGGCCAGGCTTTGCTGTCTGTGAACTAACGAGCTGATCAAGTCGAACCAGACCGAGATTAAAAGCGTTAACAAGAGGGTTGTCAGTATAACATGTATCATATGCTGTCTTCCCGCCTACTGTAGGAACGCCGACTGCGTTTCCATAGCCGCCTATTCCGGCTACGATTCCCTCAGAAAGGTTTTGAGTCCTCTTGTTTTCAGGATCTCCAAAGAAGAGTCCGTCCATGGAAGCTGCCGGTCTTGCACCCAATGCGAGAATATCGCGGATAATTCCGCCAACACCGGTAGCGGCTCCCTGGTAAGGGGCAACAGCTGATGGATGGTTATGACTTTCTGCTTTAAAAGCAGCTCCCCATCCGTCACCTACATCAACTACGCCTGCATTTTCCCCAGGCCCTAACACTACTTTTTCCCCTTTAGTAGGGAAATTGCGCAAAAGGTGTTTCGTCGATTTATAACTGCAATGTTCTGACCACATAACCCCCATGATTCTGAGTTCATTTTCGTTGGGTTCGCGGCCAAGAACACGTTTCATTTCTTCATATTCGTCTTCACGTAATCCAGCCAGTCGATAATCCATATCAGACACCTGCCTTATTTATCCATGCATTGATTGATTGCCACATGAGTGCTCCATCCTCGCCGCCAAGAAGTTTTTCGCTCGCTCTTTCAGGGTGTGGCATAAGTCCGAGGATATTTCCTTTTTTATTTATAATTCCTGCAATATTGTTCAGAGCTCCATTAGGTGTGTGCTCTTCTGAAACTTCCCCGTTGACCGAAGCGTAACGAAATACAACTTGATTATTTTTTTCCAATTCGTTGAGTTCATTTTCGGGAAGATAGAAAAGGCCTTCATGGTGAGCTATGGGAAATTGAACGATCTGACCTTTCGTATAATTGAGAGTAAAGGGTAAATCGTTGCGTTCTACCCGTAAATAGCATGGCTTACAAATGAAGCGAAGAGTTTTGTTGGGGAGCAATGCACCTGGTAAGAGGCCAGTTTCTGTAAGAATTTGGAAACCATTACATATTCCTAAAACAAGGCCTCCCTCTTCAGCATATTTGTGTACGGCGTCCATGATTGGAGAAAGGGAAGCTATAGCGCCCGTACGAAGATAGTCACCGTAAGAGAATCCTCCAGGTAAAACGACAAGATCAGTGCCAGAAGGCAGCTCTTTCTCTCCGTGCCACAAGGTTTCTACTGTGGCTCCCACAACATGTCTGAGGGCATATACGACATCCTGGTCGCAGTTGCTTCCAGGAAAGACAATAACTTGTGCTTTCACGGCCCTAAGCCTCCACTGCGATGATGGAAAAGTCTTCTATAAGTGAATTGACAAGAAGATCATCACACATGTTCTCTACTTGCTTTCGGGCGTCTTCTGCAGTGTCGCTATTGATAGAGAGTTGAATATATCTACCTACACGAACGCTTTTTAAAGCTGTATAGCCTAAAGATGTAAGAGAGCTGGCTACCGCCTTGCCCTGGGTATCAAGTACGCCTTCTTTGGGATAAATGAGAAGTTTTACAAGAAATGACATTTATTTGCCCTCCTTTTCTGATACGCGACGCCAGATTTCTCTGTATGCGCCAAGAACATCTCCGAGATCTTTGCGGAATCTATCTTTATCAAGCTTTTGCATAGTTGTCTTATCCCAGAACCGGCATGTATCAGGGGACATCTCATCAGCAAGAATAATTTGCCCCTCTGTATCAACACCAAATTCCAATTTGAAATCGACGAGGATAATATTTAAAGAGTCAAAATATGCGCTCATTAGTTTGTTTACTTTTAAACTTGTTTCTTTCATAAAAACAATCTGTTCTCTTGTAGCCCACCCGAAGAGTTCTGCGTGATCTTCAAGAATAAGTGGGTCTCCCAGTTCATCGTTCTTATAATAAAACTCTACAAGAGGATGCGGAAGGTGGATGTTTTCTTCAACGCCGAGGCGTTTGCATAAAGTACCAGTCGTTATATTTCGAACGACAACTTCTACGGGAAGGATGCTAACTTTTTTGACGATCTGATGTGTATCGTCAACTTTTTCAACAAAATGATTAGGAATCCCGTTATTTTTCATGTAGGTGAAAAGAGATGAGCTAATAGCGTTATTGAGTGAACCTTTACCTTCGATAGAATCTTTTTTTTGAGCATTAAATGCTGTAAGGTCATTTTTGTATTCCACAAGAATGAGATTTGGATCATTGGTACTGTACATTTTTTTGGCCTTGCCTTCGTACAAGAGCTCTCTTTTTTCCATAAGAGGCACCTCCAGAAAGGTTATGTTGCTTACATTATCATTCCTTCTCTTTTAAATGTCAATGATAACAGGGTTGTTTTGAACACAATAAATAAAAAGTTTTTCCCTTACATTATGGATTCTTGTTCTTTATAAAGGGAATATGTTTGAAGCTTCTTTTCAGGTATAATTTCTCAGTACGATATAGGTGATGTGATATACTTCTGTCCCTTGGACAGAGAAGAAAGTAAGCCTTCGAAAAAGAAGAAGCGGAGGGAATAGTTTAAATATGGATCTTTCAAGAATTCGCAATTTTTGTATTATTGCTCATATCGATCATGGGAAATCAACGCTGGCTGATCGTCTTATTGAATCTACGGGTACTGTAGAAATAAGAAAGATGAAAGCACAGCTCCTTGATTCTCTTGATTTAGAACGAGAACGAGGAATTACCATTAAGCTTGTTCCGGTACGAATGCAATACAAAAGTAAGGATGGCAACAATTATATTTTAAATCTCATTGATACTCCAGGACACGTGGACTTTACTTACGAAGTGTCTCGATCTATAGCATCATGTGAAGGAGCGTTACTCGTTGTTGATGCTTCTCAGGGCGTTGAGGCACAAACAGTTGCAAATGCCTACATGGCTGTTGATCATGGACTAGAGATTATTCCTGTTGTTAATAAGATTGATCTTCCATCGGCTCATCCTGAAGCGGTGCAAAAAGAGATAGAGGAGATTGTTGGAATCGATGCTACTGATGCGATTCTGGCAAGTGCTAAAGAAGGTACGGGAATTGAAGAAATTCTTGAAAGAATAATAGAGCAGGTGCCACCTCCTGAAGGCGATCCTAATGCATCATTGCAGGCTCTTATTTTTGATTCTGTCTACAATAATTATCGAGGTGTCATTTGCTACGTTCGAGTTGTCAATGGCACAATCAAGGCAGGACAGACTGTTCGTTTTATGGTAACGGGCTCTTCCTATCAAATAGAGGAAGTAGGAGTTTTTAGACCATTATTCGAACCTGTAGAGAGTCTTTCGGCTGGAGAAGTGGGATATGTCATCGCAAATATAAAGACAGTTGCAGAAGCCCATGTGGGAGATACTATTACTGATGATGAAAGACCTGCTGTTAAGCCTTTGGCCGGGTATAAAAAAGTAAAACCAGTTGTGTTCTGCGGTTTTTATCCAGTAGAAAGAGACGATTATCCTCAACTTCGCGATGCTCTTGAAAAATTAACATTGAACGATTCGTCCATAACTTTCGAACCAGAGTCGTCTGAAGCTCTCGGATTCGGTTTCAGGTGTGGTTTCTTGGGGCTTTTACATATGGATGTGGCTAAAGAACGGTTACGTCGTGAATTTGGAGTTGAGCTTGTCGCTACGGCGCCTAACGTAATATATGAAGTAACGACAAAAGGGAAGACTGTTATAGAAGCTCATCGGCCTTCTGACTTCCCTGATATTTCTGATATAGAAGAAGTCAGAGAACCTATTATTCGCTTGACAATGTTCCTTCCATCTGAATTTGTAGGTAAGGTTATGCAGCTTTGTCAGGATAAGCGCGGGACATTTGTGTCGATGGATTATCTTTCCCCCGAACGTGTTCGACTTGTATATGATTTGCCTCTGGCAGAATTCATTCTTGATTTCCACGATAAACTGAAATCTCAAACGCGAGGTTTTGCTTCTCTTGATTATGAATATCGTGAATTAAAAGCAGCGGATCTTGTGCGAGTGGATGTTCTTATTAGTGGTGAGGCTGCTGATGCTTTTTCCTTTATTTGTCATAAAGACGCGGCTTTCCATAGAGGACAAGCTGTTGTAAGAAAGTTGAAGGAGCTTATCCCGAGACAGCTTTTCGAAGTTCCCATACAGGCTTCAGTGGGCCGACGTATTATTGTGCGGCAGAATGTAAAAGCTCTTCGTAAAGATGTTTTGGCAAAATGTTATGGTGGAGATATTTCTCGAAAGAGAAAGTTGCTAGAGAAACAGAAGGAAGGCAAAAAGAGAATGAAGCAGTTGGGAAAAGTTTCAATTCCACAAGAAGCCTTCCTTGCATTTCTTAAAGTTGACGAGGATGATGAACAATAGAACCATTATTTATCTATCTTCATGTTCCTTTTTGTTTTCAAAAATGCCCCTATTGTGCTTTTTATAGTATGCGAGGCACAAAAAATGACATTGATGCCTACCTAACGGCTTTGGAAAAAGAATTATTATGGTGGAAAGTGTATCTGGGCGACAAACCTAGGGCACTTTCCATATATATAGGTGGAGGAACTCCTACTTGCCTTTCTGTTGAGCAATGGCAGAGGCTTATTGATCTTTTACAAAGATATGTTAGAGTCAATAGCGATGTAGAAATTTCTGTGGAAGCTAATCCTGATTCCCTCACAGAGGAACATATGAAACTTTGGAAGGGATGGGGTGTCAAAAGGGTCAGTTTAGGCGTTCAAAGTCTATGTGATGAAGAGCTTTTGTGGTTGAAGCGAACTCATACAGCTAAAAGAGCTTTGTGGGCTATTGATCGACTTTTACATTTCGGATTCCACGTAAGTGGAGACCTTATGTTTGGTCTTGCAGGCCAGTCTTTAAGAAAGTGGCATACCTCTCTTTCCAACCTGGTTCATTCCGGAGTAACACATATCTCCATATATCAACTTTCAATAGAAGAAGGATCTGTTTGGGGGAAAAATCCTCCATCTGGAGTGCAGAATGGATATGTTCACTATAGATGGGCCCAATGGTATTTGGAAAAAAGTGGATTTTCCCAGTATGAAATAGCAAGCTTCTCTCGACCGGGATATGAATGTCGACATAATCAGGCATATTGGTTTGAGAAGAACGTGTTGCCTCTCGGCCCTTCTGCGTGGGGATATATAGATGGCACCCGTTTTTGGAATGTCAAAACTCTAGCAGAATACCTAAAAAGGGCCACTATGAATATTTCTCCAGTAGAGGGCAAAGAACGCCTGACTCTCGAAAAAAGCGGAAGAGAATCAGCTGTTCTCGCATTGCGAACTTCACGAGGAATACATATTCCTTCTTTTGAAGAACGTTACGGAGAAGATCTTATTAACTCTATTCTTTTTGAATTCGAAAATGTTCCGGAAGATTGTTTGTGTTGGAAGGGAGATTTTTTGAGCCTTTCTCGAAAAGGTATGCGTGTGGCCAATTCCATATGGTCACTTATTATCTAATAAAGAAAGGAAGAGGATATTGTATTGGTTACTGAAAATTACCGACGTTGACGAAGATCTTTTTCAACATCTCTTGTTTTTGATCCCCAAATTTTACGCAGAAAAAAGCAGACCACCTTTTGGATACGAGTTGAAGGTGAAAGAAGATTTTATGAGATTTATAGATCACATGGCAGATGTTTCAAGTGCCGTATCCTATTGTCTGAAACATATGGTGAGAGTTTATGCTGCTGATAATAAAGATGAGTTGATGGTTCTTTTAGTGGGCTCAGATGCAGAAAATATTGGGGCTTGGATTGAAAAAGATGAGCTTATGCAGAATGCTTCTGTAACAATAGGGAGTTTTTCCACTGTTCCTGAGGCTGATTGGACAATAATGGGCATTGCCTTCCCCGGATGGCTGGTTGTTTTTGATGATACGGCGGAAGTTGCCTGTAGGGATGATACAGATAAGGATTTTGACATTGTATATATTCCTCAAATAGAGAAATTTGAAGAACTCTTTGAGGATATGACTCCTGATAAAAATGCGGAAGAGGCTGCGTCTATCCTATTGGATATGACGTTTCACTCTCTCCCGCTACGTTTGTAATTTGTAAACGAAATAAAGTTACATTGAAATAACTTTTGAGGCTTTTAATAGGGTGTCGGTGATTTCAAACATATTTGAAATTGTTCCGACACCAATTTTTTCTGTAATTCCGAAATGATTAGAGCATGTCCCGCATACGAGAATTGTTGTTCCTTTTGACGCTATATCCTGAAGGTGTTCGCATGTTGGGGTTCCTTTAAGAGCCAGTTTTACGCCTTCGTTCATAAGCGCTATATATGCCGGAGGAACATCAAGCTGGGCCAACGTTCCTAAAAAGCCTTTAATTAAAACTTCCCCTAGCTCTTTGTCATCTCCACCCATTACGTTATGTGAAATAAAAATGGCATTTTTTTCTTCAGGGCAGGATTTTGCCTGAGCTGATGCAGCTTTTTTCTGAGGATCTTGGGAAAGGTTGCCTGTTAGCTGTGCTTCTACTATAAGATCGCCGTTATCATCACGAAGTAATACTGAAAATCCCTGTTTTGATAGAAAACGTTGTACGTTAGATGCAGCTACAGGGTTATCAAGAAAGACTGTCACATCTTTTGCACCGTTATCAACAGCTTGTTTTGTCATCATAACAGGTTGGGGGCATGCTTTGCCACGGGCATCAATTTTGGTTGTCATTGTTTGTTTCCTCCTTTATAGCGTGTACAATGGTTTTAACATCAAAGATATGTTACTCTAACTTTAGGAATAACAGTTATGAATGTATCTCATTATCTTAATTTTTTCCAGTTATTTTTAAGAGCATTGAATAAACTTCAAGTTATCAGGAAGGTAGGGAATAGTGGTGGAATCTGATAAAAACAAAATATTAAAAAATCTACCCGCCATGGATGTTTTGCTTAATCAAAAATGGGTTTCCCCCTATGAAAAAGAGCTCGGAAGAGACATGATCAAGAAGGTTTTTACCTCTTTGTTGGCGGAGACGAGAAAGGCAGTTCTTCAGAACGAACATGTAGAGACATCTATTGAGGGTCTGAACCAGAAAGCCCTTTCAATCTTTAAAAGACGGGTTGCTCATAGCTTGCAGTCTGTAGTTAATGCAACAGGAGTGACTGTTCACACAAATCTTGGACGTTCTTGTCTTCCTTCGGAAGCGGTGGAAGCCGTATGTAATGTGGCAGCGCACTATAATACTCTCGAATTTAACCTGGAGGAAGGAAAAAGAGGGCAAAGGAATTCTCATGTGGAATGGCTTCTTTGTGAAGTGACAGGTGCTGAAGCAGCCATTGTTGTTAATAATAATGCAGGAGCGGTTTTACTCTGTCTTGCCGCTTTGGCCCGTGATAAAGAGGTTATCGTTTCCCGTGGAGAGCTTGTGGAGATTGGTGGTTCCTTTAGAATTCCTGATATTATGACTTTTTCGGGTGCGCGGCTGGTAGAGGTTGGAGCTACGAACAGAACTCATCTCAAAGACTTTGTTCAAGCTTTTTCAGAAGAAACGGCTATGGTGTTAAAAGTACATCCATCCAATTTTAAAATAGAGGGATTTAGTTCTACTGTTCCCCGAGAGGATTTAAGCCGTTTGGCAAAGGATAAAAACGTTATCTTCATGGAAGATTTGGGAAGTGGAGTGCTTATTGATCTCTCTCCGTGGGGACTTTATGGTGAGCCCACAGTTAGGGATTGTATTGCGTCAGGCGTTGATATCGTTACTTTCTCGGGAGATAAAATGCTGGGAGGCCCTCAGATTGGAGCAGTGGTTGGCAAAAAAGAGCTGATAGATAAATTAAGAACGTATCCTCTTCTGCGAGCAATGCGCGTTGATAAGATGACTTTGGCAGCTTTTGAATCTGTTCTGAGAATGTATTTGCAGGGAAGGTGGCAAGAAATACCCACTCTTAATATGCTGACTGCTTCTTTGAAAGACCTAAAGAAAAAGGCACAACGACTTCGTCGGAAAATAAAAAGGGCTTTTCCTGATCTTGATGTTTCGGTTGTTGAGGTCAATGATGCTGTAGGCGGAGGTGCCTTCCCCGTAACGGAGTTAAAAGGGTACGGTGTAGCTCTTAGAAACACGAACAGGGGAAGCGCTGGAACCCTCCAAGTCCTTCTCAGAGAGGCGCCAGAGCCAATAGTTGCAGGTGCAGGTGAAGATACCCTTCTTTTCCATGTTCGAACGCTTTTAGATGGAGATATGGAGCGAATACTCAGCGGACTAGCATGGATGTTGGAGGTGAAATAGTAGTGAATGAACAGGAAATATCCCTTGTTTTGGGTACGGCTGGTCATATTGACCATGGCAAAACAACACTTGTTCGAGCTCTGACAGGTCTTGATTGCGATAGACTCAACGAAGAGAAAAAACGTGGAATAACCATAGAATTAGGGTTTGCTCCTTTAAAGTTGTCTGATGGTCGGATTGTCAGTATTGTGGACGTTCCGGGGCATGAGAAGTTTATTCGACAAATGGTTGCAGGAGCTTCAGGCGTAGATGCAGTAATGTTGGTTGTTGCAGCTGATGAAGGCGTTATGCCTCAGACTCGAGAACATCTAGCTATCCTCAACCTTCTGGGTGTGAAAGATGGGCTGATTGTCATTACAAAGTCAGATATGGTTGATGATGAACTTTTGGAACTTGCAGTAGCTGATGTAGCTGACTTTGTTCAGGGGACCTTTTTGCAAGGGAAGGCAATTATACCGGTCTCTTCTGTAACGAATAAAAACATACCTCTTCTTATGGAAGAATTAGCGAAGTTGGTTGATAGAGTTAATCCTCGAACTCGTAGCGGTCCCTTTTTTATGCCAATAGACAGAGCTTTTCCTATTTCTGGTTTTGGAACGGTAGTGACTGGTACTGCCTATAGGGGGCAGGTGTCACCAGGAATGGATCTTTCTATTTTGCCCGCCGATCAGGAAGTTCGCGTTCGGAGTGTACAGGTGCATAGTCATGGTGTTGAGGTGGCCTGGGCCGGTCAACGTGTTGCTATGAGTCTTTCTGGCGTATCCTTAGACGATCTGACGCGAGGAGACGTCGTGTGTGCTAAGGATATTTACAAAAAGACAAAATGCTGTGACGTAGAGTTGAGGCTTCTTCAATCTTCTCCCGAGCCCCTGAAACACTGGCAACGAGTTCGACTTCACATTGGAACAGCAGATGTTATTGCTCGAGTTTCCCTGTTTGATAAGACTACTCTTTTACCAGGGGAATCGACAGTTGCGCAACTTGTACTGGAAGAAGATATTGTTGCTTCTATTGATCAGCGTTTTGTAATTCGGTTTTACAGTCCCCTTGTTACAATTGGAGGGGGAAGAATATTATTTGCCTATGGAAGAAAACCGAAGGGGAAAGGTGCAAAAAACAGTTACAAGCATCGTCTTGAAAGTTTGATGAGCGCCAATGATTTACAAGAGAGAATCAATATCCTTGTTAAATCTCATGGCTCCATTTCACGTGGAGACATAATATTCGACCTGCAGGAGTTGCCAGAAGATATTATAGTAATGGCCCAAAAATTGGAAGAAGAAGGGGAAATGGTGATACTCTCAGCTTCGACTGATTATTATATGTCCCCAGAAACTTTCAAAGAATATCACGATGCAGTAGAACAATTCTTGACCAACTTCCACAGCGAACGCCCCCATCAGGCGGGGTGTATTATAGATGATATCTTAACAGGTCCTTTAAAGCTGCTTGAGAGAAAACTTGCACGAACATTGCTTGATACGATAAGTCAAAGAAATCTTATTGTCATTGACGGTAATTTTGTACGGTTATCAGATTTTACTCCACAGGATGATACTCTTTTCTTTAAACGTCTTGAGGAATTCCACGCATATTGCGAAGAACTTGGATTTCAACTTCCGCTTATCGAAGAAGTGCAACAAAAGATGGCTATGAGTGAAAAAGATTTTTCGCTCTTCTTAAAAGATCTTCGTGAACGTGGAGAATCCTTTATTGTTGGCAGCAAGTATATTTTGTCAAAAAAAGTTGAGGAAAGACTTCTCTTTATCTTGAAAGATATTAAAGACAACATAACAATTGCTACTGTTCGCGATGTTACTGGAAGTAGTAGAAAATTTGTTTTGCCCCTTCTTGAGTATATGGATGCCAGGGGATATACCCGAAGGGTCGGGGAGAAAAGAGTTTTACTCTTACACAAATTGGAAGCAAAAAGTTAAAAATAAGGTAACAATTTCGCGAGGTTTTAGCCACATTGTTTGTGTTTTATGTATTTTTGTGTTATAATTCATAAAACTTAACAGTAGGAGTGACCCTTTATGGCTGGAAACCTTGCTTCGATTCGTGAGCAAGTGGCATTGTACAAGGGATTGCGCGTGAAATATCGGACATCAAAAGGACGCCGAAAAATTGAAGAAAAACAGGGTGTCGTACTAGAAACATATCCGAACCTCTTTACGCTTTATGTTGAATCTCAAGATAGTAAAGTATCGTTCAGTTATGTGGAACTTCTTACAAAAGAAGTTGAATTGGAGCCGATGTCTGGAGACAATACATAATAAGCCTTGTATGTAACCTTAAGCCCCTGGCGCTGTAATGCGCCGGGGTATTTTTTTTGTCTAGGGAGGAGCATTGATGCGATATTCTGTCTCTTCTGATGGAAAAATAAATTTGACTTTGCGTCTAACCCGAAAATTAGAGAACGGATATCATTCCTTGGTTTCTCTTTTTGGGCGGTTACCGGCAATCGAGACATTGACAATTTCCACTAGTAAAGAAGATAATGTCAGGGAATTAGAGCTACGAAGCAATATGAAGATCAATGGAGAAAATTCTGTAGAAAAGACAATGCGCTTTTTAAGAAATGATGGTTGGCTTCTTCCTCATCTTAATATTTATCTATCAAAGCGTATTCCTCCAGGAACTGGCCTGGGGGCGGGAAGTGGAAATGCAGCTTCTTTTGCTCGTTGGGCTCGCTTTTTTGAGGGAAAGCCTGTCTCTCCACATATTTTAGAAAAAGTTGGGGCTGATGTTCCTTTTCTTTACAGTGATTCTTCTCTAGCTCTTGTGCGAGGAGTAGGTGAGAAGTATACATATAAAGCATCCTTTCCACCCTTTAAGATACTTGTTGCCATACCAGAATGGAGGGTGTCTACTCCTTGGGCTTATGCGGAAGTAGATAAATTTTATAAAATAGCTGAGGGAGGAAATTTTCCTCTCGACGAAGAAAAGAGTCTTGACGAAGCAGAAAAGTATTATGAAGCTTTGTCACGGGGCGAAAATGTAGGGCTTTTACCCAATGATTTTTACCCATGGTTGTTTGGAATGCATTCTGAATACGAGGAATTTTTTAATGCGTGTAAACAAAGTGGCGCTATCGCCTATGGACTGTCGGGGAGTGGAAGTAGTGTCTTTGCTTTATTTAACTCTGAAGATGCGTGCGTAAAACTATCCGACTTTGAAAAAATGCAGTGGATTCAACAAATTCTATTTTGGAGTGATGATCGTTGAAAGGACAGAGAACGGAACGTCTTATCAGGACTGTATGCCGTTTTTTGACAACGCCGTCTCGACAAATTTCCCTTACAGCACTTTCGAACGATTTTGGCGTTTCAAAAACCGTTATTAGTGATGATGTGGTAATGATCGATTCGGCTTTAACCCAGGAAGGTCTGGGGGGAATTCAAGTCGACAGGGGGAGAACCGGAGGAGCTTCTTTTGTTCCGGCAATGTCGCAAGAAGTAAAAGATGAACTTTTTAACGAAATAATATCTCTTCTTTCTCACGAAGATCGAATTTTACCTGGAGGACTAATCTATTACAGTGATATCCTCTTCAATCCATATTATACTTCTCGTCTTGGGCTTGTTATGGCGAGCCTTTTTCAGGCATCTAAACCTGACATAGTGATGACATCTGAGGTAAAGGGAATTCCTCTTGGACTTTTTACAGCCCATGCTCTTGGAGTTCCTCTTGCGGTTTGCCGCTTTAGAAATCGTCCCAGTGACGGTTCTGCTGTTGCTGTTCATTTCCCGACAAAGACAGGGGAAGTGAAGGCTATGTATATGGGAACAAAACAGCTTCAGCGAGGCAGTAGAGTCTTAATAGTAGACGACTTCATGAGAGGTGGCAGTACGGCTGCCGGAATGTTGCTTGTTGCGAAAGAGTTTGGAGCAGATGTTTGCGGCATTGGCGTCTTCCTTGCTGCGTCGGAACCGGAAGTAAAGGCTGTTTCTGACTATGTTGCTTTATTCCATCTAAAAGGGATCGGGAAATCAACCCCTGAAGTTACTTTTTCAAAATAAGCTCAAAATAAGATTGAGAACAAAGTTTGACTCTGAATCTGACCTGATATAAAATCCTGCTTCAGGAGGAGGTGACCGGTCTTCATGCGTGTAAGTCTCGACAAAAACGAGTGCATAGGTTGCGGCGTATGTGCTCAGATTTGCCCAGAGGTATTTTCATTGGACGAGGATGCCGGGGTAGCGAAAGTAATGAAGCCGGAAGGTGCTGAGTGTGTTAGCGATGCAGCTGAAAGCTGTCCTGTAGGCTGTATTACAGTTGAGGAATAGATTCTTCGGTTGAAAAATCCCCCTTTAGTTGTGAAAAAAGATATTTTAGTGATTTAGGGCTTGCAATTAGAGGGGAGTCGGGCGTATAATGATCAGCGTTCTTTTCGGGCCTATAGCTCAAGTGGCTAGAGCCACCGGCTCATAACCGGAAGGTTCCTGGTTCGAGTCCAGGTAGGCCCACCATCGAAGATAAGAGCCGTTTCCCTGCAGGAAGCGGCTTTTTTTGTATGGTGTGAATGGCGTAAGAGATTTTGGGAGGTGAAATAATGAAAGTAGCTGATTTGCTTCGTTATATTGAAACTTTTGCCCCCATGAAAATTGCTGAGCCTTGGGATAATAGTGGCCTTATGGTTGGAGATAGAGATTGGATGGTTTCAAAAATCGGGCTAGCCCTTGATCCTTCTTTAGATTCAGTGGAGAAGGCCATTTCAAGAGATTGCGACTGCCTTGTAGTACACCACCCATTGATTTTTTCTCCGCTGAAAGCAATAGATTTAAGTACGCCGATAGCGCGGATTATCGAAAAAGCCCTTGCTCATAAATTAACCATTATCAGCATGCATACTAATTGGGACAAGGCTGACAGAGGTGTAAATACCCAACTTGCCAAAACCTTTTTGCGTGAGGATTTTTCGGCTCTTATAACCGATGAAAATAAAGTTGGGTTAGGGGCATGGGGATGGTTAAAAACGCCATGTTCTTTAAGAGAATTAATGGTTTTCTTAAAGAAAGAGTGGAATCTTACTTGGATTACAGCATATGGTGATGTTGACAGAGTAATACATAAAGCGGCATTATGCGGCGGTTCTGGTGGCGATTTATGGGAAAATGCTTTGGAAAAGTCAGTAGATGTGTATATTACGGCAGATATGAAATACCATCAGATTTTAGATATTTGTGCTTTGGGAATGGCTCTTTGTGTCGTAGATCATGGAGAAATGGAAAGATATTCTCTTCGCGCGCTTAAAGACATTTTTGAAAAACAAGGTGTTTCTGTGGAAATAGTAAGAGAGAATGGGCCAGATAGGCTGCAAATCGAGTAAAATAAACCAGGATATCAAGGTAAAGTGATATATATAAATTTTTACTAAATAAATAATAGAGGTGGGAAGAACATGGCAAAAAGAGTTTTCAGCGGTATGCGTCCTACGGGAAAACTTCATCTTGGCCATTTGGCTGGAGCGTTGACAAATTGGGTTCGCCTTCAAAATGAATACGAGTGTTTTTATAGTATTGTCGATTGGCATGCCCTAATGTCTGATTATGCTGATAGCAGCAAAATTAGAAATAATTCTAGAGAGGCTCTTTTAGACTGGCTTGCAGCTGGCTTGGATCCTGAAAAGTGTACAATTTTCATGCAATCTCATGTTCCTCAGCATGCAGAGTTGCACTTGGCTTTATCGATGGTGTCCCCTCTTGGATGGCTCCAGCGAAACCCCACATATAAAGAACAGATTCTGAATATCCAAAATAAAGATTTGAGTACCTATGCTTTCTTAGGATATCCTGTTCTTATGGCTGCTGATATTTTATTGTACAAGGCAGAGCTCGTTCCTGTTGGAGAAGACCAAAATGCTCATCTTGAGATAAGCAGAGAGATGGCTCGCCGTTTCAATAATTTCTATGGCGAAATTTTCCCAGAGCCTCAGATGCTTTTGACACCAACCCCTAAAGTGCCCGGCACTGATGGACGTAAGATGAGTAAGTCTTATGGCAACGGTATCGATATTGCAGATACCCTTGAGGAAATGTGGGAGAAAATAAGAACGATGATGACGGATCCAGCTCGACAGAGAAGAAAAGATCCAGGCGATCCGGATAAATGTCCTGTATGGGATATTCATAAGGTATTTAACGAAGATAAAGAACAGCATAAAGAGATTGTTCACGGGTGTAAAACGGCAGGAATCGGATGTATCGAGTGTAAAAAGATGCTTATGGAGCATATTACTCACATAATGGAACCAATACATGAACGTCGCCGTTATTTTGAGGCACATTCAGATAATTTAAGAGATATTCTCTTGAGTGGTGCTGAGCGTGCTAAGGTAGTTGCCCAACAAACCATAGATGAGGTCGTAGAGGCTATTGGTTTTGTGCCAAGAGCTTAAAAGGAAATAGCTCGTGGAAAAGGGTACCTTTCCTCTTCGTGTAGAAATAGAGGGGTTTTCAGGGCCTTTGGACTTACTCTGCTATCTTGTAGAAAGTCGCCAATTTGAAGCGACGCAGATAAAGGTGTCAGACTTAGTACATATTTATGGGGCCTATTTAGCTAATTCTAAAAAAACATCGCTCTATGTTATAGCTGAGTTTCTTTCTTTAGCTGCTGGCCTTGTTCTTGAAAAGATACTTGCACTTTTGCCTGGACAGGTAAAAGTGGATCAAATAGAGTCTGAGGGGCCTATATCCGAAGAAGAATTAATGAATAATCTTTCTCGCTATAGGCCCTATCGTCGGGCTGCCTTTTGGCTTTTAGAAAAAAAAGAAAAACACGATAATTTCTTTAAACGAGAAAGTCCGATTGAGGAAACGCCCACATATGATTTAGGAGATTTATATAGTTTAAGTCATCTTTGGTGGCATATGATCGCATCTTATTCTCCTCAGGAGTCAGCAAAAACTTTAGATGAGAGATCAAATATAAATTGGCGAGGAATTCCCGTTGCTGTGCCAGAGGAATTCCAAATTGATAAAAAAATTAAAGAAATTGAGATGTACTTTGAAAAACGTTCTTTTTTGTTGCTTTCTGATATTGTCAAAAACACTGCTTCCCGATCAGTTGTCGTCGTAACACTATTGGCTCTTTTAGAAATGTCCAGAATAGGACGTGTATCCATTACGCAAAAGGAGATGTTTGGTGATGTTATCGTCTCTAGCAAAGCAGATTGAAGTAATTCTCTTCATAGCGACATCCCCTGTCTCAGAAAGTGAGTTGTCTGATCATTTAGGCGTCTCCCTTAAGGATATACGTTCTACATTGAATGAACTGGCAAACCATTATTTAGAAGAGCATGGTCTGGTCTTGTGTAAAGTTGCTGAAGGCTGGGAGATATATACTGATCCAGAATTTTCAGATGTAGTTTCAGCTTTTAGGGAAACATCTTTGAAGCAAAAGGTGCGGTTGAGCAGGGCTGCAGTAGAAAGTCTTGCAGTGATAGCATATAACCAGCCTGTAACGAGGTCGGAAATAGAAGAGATACGAGGAGTACGTTGCGAGCGAGTTCTTGATACACTTCTTTCATACGGACTTATTCGTATTGCGGGGCGTAGAAAAGGAACGGGTTCGCCTCTTTTGTACAGGACTACACCTGTTTTTCTTGAACATTTTGGTCTTGAATCTATATCGGATTTACCAACACTCGAAGAAGTTGAAGAGTTTGTTGCAGAGGAGTGTAAAAAATAAATAAATGGGAATAAGACTGAATAAGTATCTTGCCTCATGCGGCCTTGCTTCACGTAGAAAAGCGGAAGAGCTTATCTCTTCTGGCCGCGTTGCTATTAATGGAAACATTGTACGGGTTTTTTCGACAGTTGTAGAAGATGAAGATACAGTAACTCTTGATGGAGAAGCTATTTCCCCGGATAAAAAAATATATGTTGTTATGAATAAACCTATAGGTGTAGTTTGCGCTGTCGAAGACCGTTTTGATACAACAGTCGTCGATATCCTTCCTACTCAGTATTCGAAACTGAGACTTTTCCCTGTCGGTCGCCTCGATAAAGAGAGCGAAGGATTACTTGTCTTGACCAATGACGGTGATTTCGCACATTTTCTTATGCATCCTTCTTCGAATATTGCGAAACTTTACGAAGTCTTATTGAATAAAGAAATAACAGAAGAAAAGATAGAATCCTGGTTGAAGGGGGTTGAAATAGAAGGAGGGCTCGTTCGTCCTTTAGCAGTGTGCCCTCTTCGAAGATCTCCTTATGGAAGATGGGTCTCTGTTACTATTTCGGAAGGATTGAAAAGAGAAATTCGTCTTATGGCTGAGCAACTTGGATTCAGGGTGAGGATGCTTATTCGTCGAAGAATTGGTAGAATGGAATTGCGAAATCTTAAAAAAGGACAAACTATCGAAATTTCGCGGAGTGAGCTTTTAGAAAAGATACAGCAGGGCGGAGTAGTGTAGGTTCTTTCAATAAGGATATGGGGGGCATGCCATGAACACGATGGACGATCGGTCCAGGGAATTGATCAAGTCGCGCATTATTAATCGCGTAAAGGAAATTAAATCGTTCCCTCAGTTTGTTATCGAAACCCTTAGGTTGTTGAATGACCCTGAAAGTAGTGCTAAAGACGTTGCTCGAAGCCTGGCGCGTGATGAAGGATTAGTTATTCGAACTCTTCGACTTGCTAATTCTGCTGCATATGGGGTATCCCGTGAAATCAGCAGTGTTGCAGAGGCAATAGCTCTCTTAGGGTATAAAAATATTAGTAATATTGTTTTGGCTGCAACCGTTTATTCTTTCATGGATAAACCTTTAAGCGGATATGCTTTAGATCGGGGAGAACTATGGAGACACTCTTTAACAGTTGCTTATGCTTCACGATATATAGCGCAACGAACAGGGAAAGTTTCTTTGGAAGAAGCATATGTTGCAGGTTTGCTTCATGATATCGGAAAAGTTGTTTTAAATGACTATGTACGATTTGGCTACAGTATAATTATTAAACTTGTAGAAGAAGAAAAAGTACCCTTTCTTGATGCTGAAACGCAGGTTTTAGGTTTTGATCATGCTCTTGTTGGTGCGTTGCTTGTGGAAAAATGGGAGCTCCCAGAACAATATCAATACGTTGCCGCTTTTCACCACACACCAGACCGTCTTCCAGAGGAAGGGGAAAAATTTCAGCCTCTTGTCGATACGGTTCATCTAGCCAATGCATTATGTCTTATGCTGGGGGTTGGCATAGGTGCTGAGGGGCTACAGAACCCTCTCTATCCAGAAGTGTTTGAACGCCTTGGCATTTCAGATTATGAACTATTATTATCAGAGATAGTGGATTTTGTCTCAGTAGCAACACAGGAATTGGAAGAGATGGGAGATTTATAATAAATGGCGATGAAAAATCTTGTTGTAGCTATTGATGGACCTGCGGGTGCAGGCAAAAGCTCTGTCGCTAAAAAGGTAGCTGAACAGCTTGGGCTAGACTATCTTGATACGGGTGCAATTTACAGAGCTTTGGCTTTTTATTTAAACACAATGGGGTTTGAAGCGAAGGAAGAACCAGCTCTTATGGAGGTTCTTTCTAAAATAAAAGTTTCTCTCAGTGATGGATGTGTCTATATTAATGGGGCAGATGTCACAGAACATATACGCTCCCCTTGGGTTGATAGTATTGTCTCTGCTTACGCTGCACTTCCAACGGTGCGGCGCTGTTTGCTTTCTATTCAGAGTGAACAAGCTGAAGAAAGTGGATTAGTAGCTGATGGCAGAGATATGGGAACAGTTGTGTTTCCTGAAGCGGCAGTTAAAATCTTCCTTACGGCGACGGATGAGGTTCGAGCGAAAAGGCGTCATTTGCAGTTAATTGACAGGGGAGAGCATGTTTCTTTTGAAGAAGTTTTGCGACAGATCAGAACTCGTGATCAATTTGATTCAACACGAAAGGTTGCTCCCCTTCGCAAAGCTGAAGATTCTATTGTAGTGGATACTTCTTCTATGACTGAAAATGAAGTGGTTGCTTATCTTATAAAAATAGTAAAAGAACATAATAAACAGGTGGCTCTATGAAACGATTATTTTATGCAGTAGTGAAAAATTTTTGTTTGGTCTTTTTTAAACTTTATAATCGTCTTTCTGTTCGATGGATTGCGCCGATGCCTAAAGAAGATCCCGTTATTGTTGTTGCTAATCATTGTAGTAACCTTGACCCAGTTCTTGTAGGATCTGTTTTTCCAAGGCGTTTAAGATATCTTGCAAAGGCAGAGCTTTTTTCTTCGTGGATAATGAGAGTTCTCATTCGAACATTAGGGGCTATTCCAGTAAATAAACAGGATCAACAGAGCGCGGGAATGGCTTTAAAAGCGTTTTTAGAGCTATTGGAGAACGGGGAGAATGTTCTTCTTTTCCCAGAAGGTGCTCGTTCTTTAGATGGGAAGCTTCAATCTTTGCAAGGGGGAGCGGCTCTTATTGCTTTAAAAAGTGGTGCGCCAGTTGTCCCTGCATATATTAAAGGGAGTTTTGAATCAATGCCGCCGGGGGCAAAATTTATACGAGCGACATCGATTACTGTTCTTTTTGGCGAAACTATATATCCCAAAGAGATAAGTGAGGGCGAATCTCCAAAAGAAAGTCGGAAGAAGTTTTTAGATAAGATATCTGAGGCGTTGAGCGACCTTGAAAAGAGTGTTTGATCTTAGAAAAGAACATCGTCATCAGCGTGCAGTTATTGCTGCATTAGATATGCCTGTACAAGCCTATGATACACGAGTTCTTTTAGACGAGCTCGCAATGCTTTTGAGAAGTCTCAATATTGAAGTTGTTGGAGAAATTATTCAAAAACGAGATAAACCAGATCCTGCTTATATGTTAGGCAAAGGGAAAATTGCAGAAAGCGCTCTTTTTTGCAAAGAGGTACGGGCCGATATCTTTGTATGTAATGAGCAACTTACCCCAGGCCAACGTGTCAATATGCAGAAAATTTTAGGCATTGAAATTTGGGACAGGCCTTTCGTTATTATGAAAATTTTTGAGCGGAGAGCTAGAACTACAGAAGCACGTCTACAGGTAGAACTGGCCATGTGTCAATATGAAATCCCTCATTTAAAAGGATTAGGACGACAAATGTCTCGGTTAGGAGCAGGGATAGGAACTCGTGGACCTGGAGAAACCGAGTTTGAACGGCATCGACGGAAACTAGAAAGACGCGTTCGAGATATTAATGATAAGCTTCTGCAAGTACGTAAGCGGAGAACTTTTCAACGTTATCGACGTGAAAAAGCTGGAATACCGACAGTTGCTTTAGCCGGATACACGAACAGTGGAAAGTCGACTCTTTTACAGCAGTTAAGCGAAGGCCGAGATCTTTATATAGCAGATCAGCTCTTTTCTACATTAGATACTTTTGTTCGAAAAGTTAAGCTCCCTGCAGGACATAATGTGCTTGTGTCTGATACAGTAGGGTTTATACGAGACCTTCCTCCAACGCTTATTGCGGCTTTCCGAACAACTCTAGAAGAAATATCTTTGGCATCGCTCATTCTTCTTGTTCTTGATGGAAGTATGCCTGATGTTCTGGAGACATTGGAAGTTGTTGAGGATACTCTTTTTGACATAGATGCGTCTACTATTCCTCGCATTGTAGTATTGAATAAAATAGATAAGCTTGATTCGACCCTCATACCTTTTCTTCAGACACGTTTGGAACTTCAAAGTAAAGCTCCTGTGAAAGTGATTAGTGCTCTTACGGGAGAAGGTATTGAGGATCTCTTGCAAGAAGTCGAATCTCAGCTTTTTAATAAAACAATTACGTAGCCCATAAAAGACGGGAGGATTTATTGTGCTTTTAAGCATGACAGGTTTTAGTCGGGAGAATCAAACATTTCCATGGGGGACACTCGTTGTGGAAATGTCTACAATTAATCATCGATATCAAGACATATCTATACGATTACCAAGAGAACTTTCTTATTGCGAACCAATCTTGAATAATCAACTGAGGCAATCTATCAGACGAGGTAAAGTTAGGCTTAATGTCGATGTTTCGTGGTCTTCATCGTTTAGGGCTGTTTCGATAGATGCTCAGATTTTGCAGGATTACTATTACCAGATACAGGATATACAAAAAAAACTAAGCGTCTCGGCACCAATTCGAGTAGAATCTTTACTTCATTTACCTGGCGTTACTGATTCTCCTGAGGGAAGAGAATCGATTGAGCAGGAAATACAGAAAACACTTTCTGAAATGGTTTCGAAAGCCGTCGACTCTTTGCAAAATATGCGAGAAAAAGAAGGGAATCATCTGGAAGTCGATATAAGAACACATCTTGATTTGTTTTCATCCTTGATCGATCAAATTTCCTCTCTTTGGGAAAAAGCTCAAGAGGAAGCCATGAATGAGACAAGAGAACGAATTAAAAAGATATTTGAAGATAACGGGCCAATAGTCGATGAAAATAGAATAGCTCAAGAAATAGCCCTTATGGCTGATAAGTGGGATATTTCAGAAGAGATAACCAGAGCACGAAGTCATATCGACAAATTTAATACTATTTTGAGCGGGAAAGTTTCTGAAGGACGGAAAATGGATTTTTTGATTCAGGAGATGAATCGAGAGATAAATACGATAGGGTCTAAAGTGACTCACGCAGAAATACGCTGGCTTGCCGTAGAGGCAAAGACGGCACTTGAGCGGATACGAGAACAAGTACAGAATGTGGAGTGATGGTGATGTCGTATCGATTAGTTCACATTGGCTTTGGCAATATGATTGTAGCAGAGCGTATTGTTGCCATTATTCATCCTAGTTCAGCTCCTATTAAGCGGTTGAAAGAGGAAGCTAAAGACGAAGGGCGATTAATTGATGCTACTCAAGGTAGAAAAACTCGTGCTATCCTCATTACTGATAGCAATCATGTAGTTCTTTCGGCCATTCAACCTGAAACTATAGTTAATCGATTTGAGGAAGAAGCGGACAATGAGGAGTACAAATAAAAAAGGGAACTTATTTGTTATATCGGGACCTAGCGGTGCTGGAAAGGGAACAGTTAGAAAGACACTTTTTCAGCACATGCCTGAATTAGTTTACTCTATCTCTTGTACAACTCGAGAACCTAGAAATGGTGAAATAGATGGGGTTGATTATAGGTTTTTGAATGAGACTACTTTTCAAGGGTTGGTTAAAGAAGAAAAATTTCTCGAATGGGCTAATGTTCATGATCATTCGTATGGGACGTTAAAATCGGATGTAGAGAAAGAGTTGCAGGCTGGGAATGATGTTGTTCTTGAAATAGATGTGCAAGGCGCACTTCAGGTAAAAAACGCTTTTGCTGACGCGGTTCTTATCTTTATAATGCCTCCTTCTACTGAAGAGCTTGAACGGAGACTACGAAAAAGAGGAACGGAAGAAGAGAAGACTGTTCAACTTCGTCTTCACAATGCCATAAAAGAAATGGCAAAGGCAGAAGCTTACGATTTTGTTGTTGTAAATGATTGCGTGGAACGGGCTGCACTTGAAATAAAAAAAATTATTCTCAGTTATAAACTAGAGTGCTGTTTATAGTGGGGAGGTTAAAAAATGAAGTTTTATGATATTGATAGTTTAGAAAAAAAGACTGGAATAGACAATAAATATTTATTAACAGTTCTTGTCGCTAATTGGAGCCGTCGGATAAGTGAACAAAAGAGTCGCATGCTTGAAGAAGACATAGAAGAGCATCTTTCATTAGCAATGGAGGATATCGCGAAAGGACGAGTCAAATACAGAATCCCTTCTTCACGGGCAAAGATATTGTTCCCTGGAGACTCCGATGCTAACGTGGAAAAATAAGCGACGAGTTGTTTTTTGCGTTACTGGCGGAATTGCCGCTTATAAGGCTCCTGAGATTCTTCGTACTCTACAAAAAGCAGACTGTGAAGTCGAAGTTATATTAACAGAGGGAGCAGAAGCTTTTGTAAGTCCAATGGTTCTTTCAACCTTGGCTGGACGTCGTGTATGGAGACAGCAAGATTTTCTTTCAGCAGATCGCGGTTGGGAAATTCCGCATATACATTTGGCAGATTGGGCTGAAATTGTGCTTGTTGCTCCATGTACTGCTGAAACTCTTGCTTGTTTAGCTCAAGGTCATGGAGAACGGTTGCTTGATGCTACTGTTTTAGCTACAGAGGCTCCTGTGTTGCTTTTTCCTGCAATGAATGAGCATATGCTTGTTCATCCTGCTACTGTAAAGAATATCGAAAGAGTGAAAGAGCTGGGATATGTAGTTGTGGAGCCAGATACTGGGAATCTAGCTTGTGGATATGAGGGAAGAGGACGACTACCAGACGCTACCGTAATTATGGAAGAAGTATGGAAAAGTCTCTCTCCTAAGAAAGATTTCTTGAATAGAAGCATACTTGTGACAGCGGGACCTACGTGGGAATTTTTAGATCCCGTTCGTTTTATCAGTAATCCAAGTAGTGGAAAGATGGGTTTTGCTCTTGCTCGTGCAGCTTGGTACAGAGGTGCAACTGTCAAGCTTATTTCGGGACCGGTCTCTCTCTCTGATCCCTATGGCATACCTTGTCAGCGAGTGGAGTCTGGTATGGATATGTATAAAGCAGTTATGGATGAAATGTCCAGTGCTGACATTATCATAAAAGCGGCAGCAGTAAGTGATTATAGAACTGCATCTATTGAAACTGAGAAGATGAAAAGAGAAGGGAAAGATACGCTTTCTCTTGACCTAGTTCAAAATCCGGATATTGCTGCTGAGGTTGGGAAAAGGAAAACTTCTAAACAGGTACTTGTTGGATTTGCTGCAGAAAGTAGTCATCTTATCGAACATGCTAAAGGCAAGATGGAAAGAAAGAACCTTGATCTTATCGTGGCTAACGATATTACGGCTTGTGATGCCGGTTTTGCCGTCGATACGAATCGGGTTAAAGTTATAATGAAAAAGGGCGATTTTTTTGAGCTTGAAGGAAGCAAAGAAGAAGTAGCTTGGGGAATCTTAAATACTGTTGCTGAACTGTGTCACAAGGAAGCGATCAATTGACGTTGATTGATGTTGTTGTTCCTGGGCCGTGGTGGAATTCTCTATCGTATGAGTATGAAGGGGATGTGAAGCCGGGTGTTCGTGTACTTGTTCCCATGGGGCCTTCAAAACGTGTGGGTTTTTCTCTTGGAAGGTCATCTGGCCCATCGGAAAACAAAGAAATATTCCGTATTCGTTCCCTTATTCGGCCGTTAGATGAAGAAACTCTATTTCCAAATGATCTTTGGCTGTTGAGTCATTGGATAGGCGTTAATTTTCTGTGTGGTCGAGGAGAGGCATTACGTGTGATGTCTCCCTCTCAACTTTTAAAGGGAGAAGCGACAGAGCCTATCCCCCCTTCTGGAGTAGAAAAGCTCAATAGATCCTTTACGCAAAATTACTATTACTTTTCAGAGGATGAACAACGACATAAAAGGTATGTAGATATCTTACGGAATAACCAGGGCTCGGCTATTTTGCTTTTTCCTGAAAGAGCTTTAGCCGAGCTTTTTTATTCTCTTTTAGAGACACAAGGGTTTGAAAAAGTGCTGCTATGGCCTTCTGTTGGTGGCAAAAAGCTATGGGAAGCCTGGAACAAAGCTCGTATCGGAGATGTTAATATCATAGTAGGTGGTCCTGGTGCTGTTTTTGCCCCTCTATGTAACCCGGAGCTTATACTTGTAGATGAAGAAAGTAGCCCTGCATACCGCCTGCAATCTGTTCCCTTTCTGCAGATACGTTCAGTGGCTGTGCAGAGAGCACGTATAGCAAAAAGTTCTTTATATCTTTGTGGTCGATTACCTTCATCGAAAATATTCCTTCATAAAAAACCGGAGGAACAACTCGTTTCTCCGGAGAAAAGAGCCTTTTTTGTCGATACAAAGTTTGCTCCTAAACCTGATTTCCCGGGAATAAGCTCTTCTTTTCCACTAAGTGAGTCTTTGGTACGAGAAACGATGAAATGCTTGGGCGAGAAAAGAACAGCTTTATGGATTCTTGATCGAAAAGGGTATGCCGGAGAAATTACATGTGAGGAGTGCGGTGGCACACTTGTTTGTCATTCATGTGGAGTGGCATTGAGAGCGGAAGAAGAAGCAGTAAATGTCACCTGCCCGCTATGCGGGTACAAGGCTCCTTTCCCTAAAAAATGTCCAAAATGCGGAGGGTTTTTACTTAGTGGCAAGCGTCCTGGACTAGAGATTGTATTGAAAATAGCTCAGGCACTATGTGGAGAGGGCTATCCAGTGGTAGAATGGCATGCGGAAAAAAATACAAGCAAAAAAAGACTGAGAGAAATTAATGCGCATTTTGTTCATGGAGGAATAGTTGTTGGCTCACGAGCAGCTCTTTCACTTTGTGATTCTATGCTTGTTGGCATGATAGGTTGGATTGACGCCGATGCTGAGGCTCGTAAAGTGGTCTATCGGTCAAAATTTGATGCATATCGTATGGTACTTGAATCTTTCTGGCGTGGAAGAGAAGCGGCGCAAAGACGGGTTATCATACAATCTCGAAGGCCAGGAAAGGGTTGGCAGAGAGGAATTCTTGAGGGATGGACGTCCTTTTGGTATAAAGAGCTCAAAGAACGACAAGAATATGGTTTTCCACCCTTTAGTATTTTAGCAGAGATTACTCCGCCTCCTAACAAGAAAGAGGAGTTATTAGACTATCTTGTAGAGAAAAATATAATGGCTATGGATCCGGGGGGTAAGGAGAAAACTTTATGGATTTTTGTTGAGCGCCCCGGGAAGCTAAAGAAAGTTCTTGAGCCGTGGTTTAATATTTCAAAATCGAGAGAGGGCTTTCCGTTGGTCTCTCTTTGGATCGATTAAATAGAAATTTAAAGGAGGAATATAGGGAAAATGCCCATAATAGCAATAGTGGGAAGACCCAATGTAGGGAAATCTTCTCTTTTCAATAGAATTTTGGGTCGCCGTGATGCCATTGTAGATGATATGCCCGGTGTAACCCGTGATCGCATTTATGGAGAGACAGAGTGGAAAGGGAGAAACTTTTATATTGTAGATACGGGTGGGCTTCTTGTTCGTGACGAACATCCACTTGTTGATGGGATCAGAAAACAGGCGACGTTAGCCATTGAGGAAAGCCAGGTCATATTGTTTGTTATAGATGGTCTTGCGGGTCCTAATTGGATGGATGAAGACGTTGCACACATTCTTCGACGGTCGGGAAAACCAGTCATTGTTGTTGCCAATAAGCTTGATGATGGAGTGCATGAAGATAGAGTTTATGATGCTTACACCCTCGGTTTTGAACATGTAATAGGCATTAGTGCCCTCCATAAACGATATATTGACGATCTACTTGATTTAGCTGTTTCTCTTTTACCTGAAGAGGAAGAGGTGGAGATTGATCCAGAGGAAGTGCGGGTTTCGATTGTGGGGCGTCCGAATGTCGGAAAATCAAGCCTCGTCAATGCCTTTGCTGGCAACGATAGGGTATTGGTGAGTGATATACCAGGAACTACAAGAGATGCTACAGATACGATAGTAGAAACAAAGGAAGGAAAATTTCGTTTTATAGATACAGCGGGACTTCGGAAAAAGAGCCGCATTGATAGCGATATAGAGTATTACTCCTTTGTACGAACCCTTCAGGCGGTTGATCGGAGCGATGTTGCCCTTCTTGTTATGGATGCTAATGAACCAGCTACTGATCAAGATAAAAAGATGGCAGCGCAGGTTCTTGAAAAGGGAAAGGGCATAATTCTCATTGTTAATAAATGGGACACATTACAATCTACCGATAAGTTGGGGGATGCAATGAAAAAGAAAATAAGGGAAGAGATGCCTTTCCTTTCTCATGCTCCCTTGCTTTTTGTTTCAGCTTTGACAAAAAGAGGTTTACATAAACTTACGGAAACAATTATACAAGTTCGGGATAATCGCCGAAAAAGAATAGGGACAAATATATTGAACCGTCTAATACGCGACATTTTGGCTTTTCAGGCGTTGCCTACAAGTCGTAAGGGTAGAATTTTGAAAATCTACTATTGCACACAGACTGATGCGGAACCGCCAACCTTTGTATTTTTTGTAAACGATCCGGAAATTGTTACAACGTCTTTTGCGAGACATATAGAGAATAAGTTAAGAGAAATAGAAACTTTTGATGGGGTCCCATTACGTTTATATTGGCGAGTTAAGTCATAATTTGATATTAGTGAAATTTCTACTTGACCGCAGTGGCAGTTACTGGTAATAATAAATCAGCGCAAAGCTTGTCAATTACATGATTTTATATTAAATCAAAGAAAAGGAGGTAATTAGGGGTGACAAAGACAGATCTTGTTAATGCAGTAGCTAAAGCAACAGGTCTCAACAAGCGTGAAGCAGGTGCTGCCGTAGGTGCAGTGCTTGAGGCCATTGAGAATTCTCTTGCCAAAGGTGACAAAGTTCAGCTTGTTGGTTTCGGCACCTTTGAGGTTCGCGAGAGAGCTGCCAGAGAGGGAAGAAATCCTCAGGATCCTAAAAAAGTAATTAAGATTCCAGCAAAGAAAGTTCCAGTCTTCAGACCGGGTAAAGCACTGAAGGAGAAAGTGGAATAGGAATTTTTCGTTTTTTATTGTAGAGAAGAGGCCCTTTAAAGGGCCTCTTTGTTTTTTTAAAGGGAATTCAACGTTTTCCAGAGAGCGAGCCATTCCTCTCCAGTTAAATCTTCGGCTCTCAATGTTGGAGAAAAATTAAGGATCGAGAAACTTTCAATAAGGTTGTTTTTATTAATACCGTTGCGTGAAGCAGAGTTGATTAATGTTTTTCTTCTCTGAGCAAAAGAAGCGCGAAGAAGATTTCTCCAACTTCCATGTTGGGCTAAATCAAAATTTTTATCAATATTTATCTTTATAACAGCAGAGTCTACATTAGGCTGTGGGAAAAAAGCCTGAGGGGGAACTTTGCGCAATATTTTACTTTTCCCCATGAGTTCTAAAGTAATGCCAAGAGGGTAGCGGTCCTTAGTCTTAGGAGGGGCTATTAAGCGCAAGGCAGCTTCTCGCTGAACCATAAAGAGCATAGATTGTAATCCCCTACCTGAAAACACCTCTAGGAGGCGCCAAATCAAGGGAGTAGTTATATTGTAGGGTATATTTGCCACAACTTTAGTAGGAGTTTCAGGTAAAGAATCTTCATAATCAAAGGTTACGGCGTCACCCCAAAAGATAGTAAGACGAGGTTTATATTGTTCCTCTAACGGATCAAGATATGGATGTAATGATTTATCTATCTCTAGGGCAAAAACAGATTTACATGGAGAAAGAGCGAGTTGCTGAGTGAGGACGCCTTGTCCGGCTCCTACTTCCAAAATGACATCAGATTCTTCAATGGAGGCCCATTTGACAATCTGAGCCAAGATGTTTTTATCTTGTAGAAAGTTTTGTCCTAGACTTGATTTATGTTTAAACGTTTGGTCTTTCATTTCCCCTCCGTGTCTATTTTCTTATTTATCAACCGATTTTGTATTATGCCATAAATTATAGAGAGCGCGAACATTCTTAGAACAAAGAAGATGCATGTTCTCTTTTATCTGTTCCAGTGGCCACTCCCACCACGTCATTTCTAAAAGCATAGTTACTTCTTCGTCGGAGAATCTTTTTCGTATGAAACGAGCTGGATTTCCTCCGACAATAGAATAAGGGGTCACATCTTTTGTAACGAGGGCACGACTTCCGATGACAGCACCATGGCCGATTTTGACTCCAGGCATGATCATAGCTTCAGAGCCTATCCATACGTCACTCCCAATAACAGTATCTCCCATAGGGGCGTAGCCGTCACATGCTTCAGAGAAAGCAAATTTTTCATTATGTGTATATTCATCTTGCGTGTAGAAAAAGGGGAAAGTTGTTATCCAGTCATAACGATGACCCTGGTTACCTGCCATAATAAAACTAGCCCCTGATCCTATAGAACAAAAACTGCCTATAATCAATTTGTCGACATCATTTCGGTCTGGCGATAAATAACGAACACACTCTTCAAAAGAGTGTTCATGATAGTATCCGGAGTAGTAGCTATATCGTCCAACTGTAATATTTGGATTTGTTATTTGCTCGGCAATGGGTTTTCCCCTGAAGGGGCTTTCAAAATAGTTTTTCATTTGTTATTTTGCCTCCCAAATTTGCCAACAAAAAAAGCGGGGTAAATACCCCGCTTGTATACGCATGGTCGGGACGAGAGGATTCGAACCTCCGACCACCTGCACCCCATGCAGGTGCGCTAGCCAGGCTGCGCTACGTCCCGATGACTTGGGTATTTTACCTAATATACCAGACT
>Ga0172377_10000096_pt1 | contig 72953 bp, 58 predicted proteins | sample Pumphouse3metaG_FD_119749 | JGI IMG/M metagenome (GOLD analysis project Ga0172377, IMG submission 119749) | Leachate microbial communities from a municipal landfill in Southern Ontario, Canada - Pumphouse #3 metaG | ecosystem: Engineered > Solid waste > Landfill > Unclassified | place: Canada...
GATTAAGAGTACTGCTTTCTGCTCAGAAAATAATGTACAAACAGGGCAGCATGGTAGTGAAAAATGCAAATGACATGATAAAGGATGTTTTTGATGTAACTGGTTTTTCTGACATACTTAAGGTCGAGTGAAAAAGCAGGTCAGTCGTTCTTATTGCGGTTCATGCAGATGATTATGTCGGCATGAACCGCTTTTTTTCTAATTTGTCTCTATCAGTTTCTCATTGTAGTAGTCCGACCGCAGTCCCAGCTGGTAGTCGAACTGATCCTGTCCGAGTTCTTCAGTGAGTGTCTGCGTGTCTGAGTATGCATCTGTACCGAGGCCAAGGCGGTCGCCGTCGATCGTGCAGCCCATAGCCGAGAGTGTAGTCGGGAACAGATCAAGCGTGCAGAACGAGCGCTCATTCTCCGGCTCTTCTTTGGAAGAATTCAGTATACTCACATAAGTTTTTCTCTGATAGCCTGTCGGCATATCGCTGTAATATGAAGAATCCATATATAAATGATCACCGGACAGAACAATTACTGTGTCGTCATACCAGTCCTGTGTCTTGCACCAGTCGATGAATTCCGATACCCGTTTGGACGAGCAGCGGATGACGTTTGAGTACTGATCCGGCAGGTCTGTTCCGCAGTCAGGGCAGACATAGCCGTTAGAGAAATGAGTGTCTGTCGTAAGGAGCGTGAGGTTGAACGGCTTTCCGGCATCAGCGTCATCAGAACTTGCTTCTTTGGCTGCCTCATCGGCGAGATAAGTGACTTCATCTTTTGCAAACTCAAAGAGTTTTGCATCCTCATAGCCCCACCAGACATAATAATCTTCAGGTATAAGTCCCTGATCCTGAGCCCAGTAATAGTCGTCAATGTCATAATCGCCGTGATCCTCGAAATATGTTTTGCGGTTTGCAAATTCGGCATCCGATCCGATATAGAGGACGTTGTGATAGTTGTTCTGCTCAAGTACATCACCGAGTGATGTGACGCCGGGCATTGCGACGAGGTTTTCGGCATCAGTTTTATTACCGCCTGTCGGGATGTTGAGTGGTATGCCTGCTGTCTGGGCAATCATACCTGCTATTGTCCATGAGGTGGAGCCCAGCATCAGACCGCCGTTCAGCTTGCCTGTATCACCGCTTCCGCTGCCATTGAAGCAGTCGCCCTCGTTAAGCGCAATGTCTGACAGCTCAGGTTCGGCGTTAAAACTCTTGCCGCCGCCGACATCCGTGGATGCAGTGGAGATTTCATATGATTCAAGATAAATATAAATCAGGTTCTTTTTCTTATCAGGAAATGTGATATTTGTTGTGGCAGCATCAGCGTAATAGTCCTCATATATAGTTGAAGTCTGGTATCTTTGCACGTTGTAGTCAAATATCTTATAGTTCGCGACGAAAGAAGCAAGAGAGCAGAAGATAAGGACATTGCTGATGACCTTGAGAGCAAACTCAGAAAGGAAGAGCCCGGCGCGGCGCTTTCTTGTGGTGATGAAACGTGAATGACCGCTGCGAACGCGTGCCGTCGCAACGACAATGGGGACTGATATAGCAAGAGCGATTGCACAGAACAATGATAATTTGATGAACAGCGGCGCAAAACTCGCCCAGTCAGTACCTGTGTTGTCAGCGTGAAGGTGATAGTTGAGCTGCGCAAATTCAACATCTTTGAAGCCTGCATAAAGGTAATTCCAAAGGAGGACGACGAACACAGCGATAAGAGGAACGGCTATGGTGCCGATCTGACCTACAAGGAAGGAAAAACTGAAGGATGATTCGTCTTTCCCTGCCGCGATTCCGACAAGTTTGCGCACATTGAGCCAGATGAGTACAAGGAGCGCCGCTGCAATTGAAAAGATGAAACGGCGGAACAGGTCGTGTGCCTTATATACTGCGGTCACATGGCTTAGCAGTGAGTTAGTATAGACAGGCATTTTCAACATGCGGAAATACTGAGTGTTGCGGTTCATTGTAGCCATGGCGTCAGAACTGTATTCCACGCTGTCTATGAGTTTGCTGTTTGCGGTGTCGTAGACAAAAATGTCAAGCCCGTCATTTTCATGGTCACCGCTGTAGTCGATGTCGTCAAATTTGATAACGGCATCACCTGAACCGGAGCCTTTGCTCACCACATAAAGGTCATGCCCTGACACTGGTATGTCACATGATATCACAGGTGCCGCGCCGGTAGCCTGCACAGTACTGTTATCAATTGAAGCGTCATCAGATGTTTTGAGGATATCTCCTCCGTTGATTTCGCCAAGGACTTCACCGTTCTGCCAGACTCCGATCCAGCCGCTCCCGTTTGTCACATCAGCGGGAGTTGTGGAAAAGCCCATGCTGCCCATTATTGTTTTTATTTCATCGGACATCGTTTCAGCGCCGGCGTTGCTGAGGGAGAAGACTACAAGATAACCCTGCTGCTGATAGTAGTCCAGCATATCAGGAACAGTTTTGCCTACAAAATAGGAGTTATCAGGAAAAGAGATGCGCATGCTGTCAGACTGCTCAGTGTCTATGCGCTCTATGGTGCGGCCGCTCGCCTGGACATCAAAATAAGCATTCGAGGTGTCGGCACTCGGGACAAGTTCGGTGATTGAGGACAGGTCATGAGGAATAGTTATTATAGTCTGAGGGTAGCTGACAGAATTGGATGTGGATTTCTTCTTGCTGCCGTTCGAGAGTTTGTACTGAGCTGAGTAGACCTGTGCTTTTGAAGTGGTCCCATACCAGTCAGTCACAGTCTCATCTGTAATGCCAATTCGAAGAGAGTGGACTTCCGGAGCCCAGGCACAGGCAAGAGAGAAAATTATAAGCACAGCGAATATCGTATTTATGCAAAAACCAACACCATGCTTACCTTTCTTTATGGGAACAGTTTTTGCAGGCACTGCCCTAGATACTTCATCGGCTTTTTTCTTATTCTTTTTTAAACTACGCATATTCAATTTATTTCTGACCTCAGAAATTTCTGTTATTGTTTTTCTGTGCGGATGCTGATCATGTAGAAAGGAACAGATGCGAGCTGCATTATCACGGAGACGACCACCAGAAGAACAGGGTTAACGTCGTAGAGCGCGCCGAGCGCCCAGCTCCCGAGGAACCATGCTACACCGAAACCTGTCTCGAAGATACCGAAACCTGTGCTCCTCATGTTCTTTGGGACGATGCCGCTGACTGCCGCTTTCATGATGCTCTCCTGAGCGCCCATACCAATGCCCCAGAGGATAATTCCGATGACTATCATGGCGGGTGATGATGAAAGGAAGATGCAGCATGAGAACAGAGCACTGCAAAGTGTCGAGATTATCAGGGCTTTTAGACCGATCTTATCAAAGAGCCAGCCGAAGAAAAGTGCGGCAAATGCATCGACGGCCATTGCGCCGGCATAGAGAAGACTAAGTGTGGAATCCGGGAAAATTTTAAGATTTGCGACGTGAAGAGTGATTATTGTGAAATCAACAAAGCCGAACGCGAAGAGGCAAATGGCGATCATATAGAAAACAAATGACTTACGGAACACGAACTTTTCATCTTTTTCAGGTGTCTTGTCAAATGTCTCGGGGTGAGGGTACCTGTGCCTGGAGACGAGAACAAGGATTACGGTGATCGCTGCTGGAATTCCGAGGATAGCAAAACACAGACGATACGTGGAGATAAGGCTGCTCGTCCCTTTTACGAGTGAAATGATAAAGAGCATGACTGGCCCGAGAAAGGCTCCGAGCTGATCAAGAAATTCCTGATATGCAAAACCTTTGCCCTGCCCCACTTCACTTGCGGCAAAACTTACGAGAGTGTTCTTGGCGGGTTTCTTTACGGCTTTGCCGACCCGCTCCATAATGACCAGCATGCAGGCTATTACATAGCCATGTTCAGGAACGAGAGCAAGGAGCGGTATCGCTGCGACCTGCACAGTATAACCGACGATGATGAGCGTCCAGTATTGTTTTGTTTTGTCTGCAATCCGGCCGGAGAGCAGTCGAAGAGAATATCCGCAGAGCTCGCCAAAACCTGAGACGAAACCGATAGTCGCGGCAGAAGCACCGGTCAGACTTAAGAATTCGCCGAGGATGCTGCGCGCTCCCTCATGCGTCATATCTGAGAACATCGCTACGATGCCCATGAGGAAAATGAAGGAAAGTGCGCCGGAAATATTCTTTCCGTCGAAATGCTTCTTGGCAGTTTGACTATTCTGTTCGTGCTTCTGCAAATTCTCCATGATTTTATGCGACCTTTTTCTATATGATATACGAACAATTCTCCAGACATTCGGAATTCGCTGATTCCTCATGTCTGACCTTGAAACCCCTATATCATCACATTATAGCCATTTATGAGGAAGATCATGTTCACCAAAATCACGCATGTGTCGCAAATTCTTCTTTGATTTCGTTAAGCCAGCCGGCAGCTTCCCCAAGACCCTTTTCAGAAAACTCGAACTCATGACTTGTTTTGGCTGTTTCAGGAGTGCTTGCAAAGTTCATCGGTTCCGGCCAGACTGTAGCCAGCAGGACGCCGTCTGCGCGCTCTTCGGGCGTGTCGAAATGAACGTTTTTGAGTGGACTTCTGGCGACACGGAAACGCATGCCGTCACAGCTTCCGAAATATGCTTCGCCGTATTCATAGTGTGTGATAGAAAAAAGTTCTTTGGGATCAATACTCATAACTGAATTTCCTTTCCGGCACGTGAAATGCAGCCAACAACATTTATTTTAGCATAAGACAGACGAACCGCAATCCAAACGACATATGAATGTGATAAACTTAAGCAAATGTTATCTGAATGAAATCGGAGGCCCGGGACCTTAATATGTTTGAAAAAGTTGTATATGGAGCGACTGCTGAAGGGAGCATCTCTGACGATGTGGCATCGCTGACTAAACAGGGAGTTGAGGACACGCAGCAGGGGGTGAGTGTGTTCTCGGATGTTCTTGGACAGATAATCAGGTACGCTATACGCATCGGAATTGCTCTGCTGATATTCTTCATAATTTCGAAGATACTTAATAAGATACTTAAGATACTCGACAAAAGATTAAAGAAAACAAATGTCGAGCCTACGGCAAGGCACTTTATCATCACTCTTATAAGGTACGCTGTGCTGATATTCACGGTCATTACGATAATTGTGCAGCTCAACATTGTAGAAGCCTCCTCTATTGCAGCGCTTATTGCATCAGCCGGTGTCGGAATTTCACTGGCAATGCAGGGAGCACTGTCGAATTTCGCCGGAGGTCTGCTTATACTGGTCCTTAAGCCGTTCCGCGAGGGGGACTACATAGTCCTTAAGAATTCTGATGTAGAAGGAAATGTACAGAAGATAGATATGTACTATACGATTATAAAAAGTATAAAGGGCGAGAGCATTTCAGTCCCGAACTCGGAGCTGACAAATCACGCGATAATAAATTCCTGCAGCGGAAACTGGAAAACGGCATATTTAAACGTCGGAATCTCATATGATGCGGATCTTGACAGAGCACTCAGTGTACTTCAGAAGATCAAAGAAGAAGAACCGCGGTTCCGAAAGGATACCGGGCGTGTGTACGTCGACGACATAGGGGAAAGCTCTATAACGATAGGCATCAGGGCACAGGTAGATGTGGAAGACTATCTGGACACGGTATGGGATGTGAGAAAGAAGATAAGAACAGCGTTCATAGAAGAAAAAATCGAGAATCCGTATAACCAGCTTGATGTACACATAAAGGATATACCGCAGGGTCAATCATGATATAATCGACATGTCAAAGTAATACAAATATGGAGGATGAAATAGTGTTAAGAAAAACAGTCACGTCCGCTTTTGCGGCTATAATTGCAGCGACAATGCTTACAGGAACAGGCATGACAGTATCAGCGGCGCAGCCAGGTGAGGTCACAGCAGTGACTTCGGAGCAGGGCAGCGTAAGTGAGAATCTGATATATTACAATCTTTCCAACGAAGACCTTGTTCAGACAGTTGGCGGTGTCACGTTCAAAGTGAGAAATGATTACGCACATCCTTATGTCAGATACAGCGATTTTCATGGCAAGGATTACAACCGCATACTTGTTGTAGATATGACCATTATCAATAACACAAAGACGGCTTTCAACTACACGGCATATACTGAGGCATACGATGCAAACGGCACTCAGCTCACCAATGCGCTGCCTATGGCTGCAAGTGAGTTCGGAACCGTAGCGCCCGGCAAGACGGCGACAATAACATCGCAGTTCCTTCTTAAGAAATCAAACCTGGTATCTAATTTTTACTTTAAGTACAATCACATGGATTATTCGGCACAGTACCTGGCAGACATGAATTCATACAGCAACGGACTTATGACCGCCGCTCAGATAGCTGCAAAATATGTGCCAACACAGGTAACATTTGCGGTCACCAATCCAAAACAATAAATCGCGTCAGGATATGAGGTCAGAACATAATGCTCAGTGCGGATTTTCACATCCATACAAAATTTTGTGACGGGGCCGACACGCCGGAGCAGATGGCGGATGAAGCACTGCGTCTGGGGCTTAAGGCGCTGGGCTTTTCAGGTCATGTTGAGAGCGGCGTAGTAATGGACGTCAGCGCGTACTTCACAGAGATCGGGAGGCTTCAGCAGCAGTATAAGGGAAAACTTGATATCATTCGCGGCGTGGAACTTGATAATCTGTATGATCCGGCAGCCGCGGCCGATGCTGAATATGTCATAGGATCTACTCATTATATTGACGCATCCCACATAGGTGATCAGGCGTCGGCAGGTTTCGTAAGAGCAGGAGAACACGGCGATATAAAGACATCAGATGTCTGGCCTGTTGCAGTGGACAGCTCACCGGAGCAGATGAGAGTGCTCGGGGAGCAGATATACGGCGGAGATTACTATAAACTGTCAAAAGATTATTATGAGCTCGAGGCTCATGTGGCAGACAGGATCCATCCGACATTCATAGGCCATTTTGATCTTGTGACGCGATATAACGATCAAATGCATTATTTAGACGAGAGTGATAACAGATACCTCGGGCCGGCTCTTGATGCGATGGAATATCTTGTTTCAAAGGATATACCGTTTGAGATAAACTGCGGCGCGGTAAACCGCGGCCGGAAGAAGGAACTGTACCCGAATATGACGCTGCTGAGAGCACTGTATGGTTTTGGAGGCAGGATAATAATAAACTCTGATGCACACGATAAGAGCAGGATTGCCGCTTGTTTTGACAAGGCACAGGCAGCTGCACTGTCATGTGGATTCAGATATACAGAGGTTCTTGCACATGATGAGGATGGAAGCGTGGTTTGGAAACAGAATGATTTGAGGGGAGAATCGTCAGGCCATGGGAACGTTTGAAGATCTTGGACTTAATATGGAAATGGATCGTGCTGCGGTCATTGAAGAGCTTGGAGACCAGATGCATGATGCGTCGCAAAGCGCTGAATCAATGGATTACAGTATACGGTCCGCCGGACAGAACAGGATAAAGCTGATAAACAGTGTCCTCGATGCTGTCAATGTGATTCCGGACTCTGTGCGGGACTTTGCGCTTGTGCTCAGGTCTATGCTTGTCGCAAGAGAAGCGGATGTTAAGCCGCTTGCAGAGTTCGTGAGTTACATTCTCAGCGCGGATGCCGACAGCAAATCACCGTGTTTTGTTGCTGTGGCGGAAGTCTTCGAAAGAATCGGAGAGAAGGAACTTGCAGGTAAGTGGGTAGGTCTTGCAGGACCGCAGCATAAGGAGGAGACAGATCCGGAAGTGGTATTTACTGTAGAAACTCCCGAGACACCTGAAGTTCAGGAGACTTCTGAAGCGCAGGAAACATCAGAAACGCCGGAGACGCCTGAAGTGCCGGAGACGCCTGAAGTGACAGAGACACCTGACACGCCGGAGGAGTCCGGTGATGTGGGAACAATTTCTGAGGGCAAGGCCGGCAAACGAAAGAGCAACAGGAATTTCATTATACTGGGTATTACTTTTATCAGCCTGGGAGTTCTGACACTTGCATACACCAAGATGGCAAATAAGGACACTCCGGACAGCGCAGTGGAGAGTTCATCACAGGAAGCGGACACAGCAGCTACTACAGGCGCAAAAGAACTGGCAGATTATTACCTGTCGCAGGGACGTGAAAATTCTGAAGAAAACGTGACAGTGGATACAGTGAAAGAAGCTCAGAAGGCATCGCAGGAGTCAGCGGCAGCTGCGCAGTCAGCGATGGGAGCAGAGAAGACCGGGGAATCAGCAGGCCTTGAATATGATCTGGATCCTGACTTTGACAAAAACTCATTTAAGCTCATATATCCGAAAGAAATTAAAGCCTCATCTGTTCTTGAATCCGATATGGGGTACGAATACGGAGAGAGCAATCTGACTGATGGGAGCGTGCATACTTCATGGCAGGAGGGCGTGGCTGATTTCGGTAAAGGCGTAACACTGAAATGTACATTTGAAGATACTTCGACGGTATATGCCATCGGCATATGGGCTGGAAATATGTACAGCAAAGAAAGATACAATAACAACAACCGTGTTAAGCAGTTCAAGCTTTCGGTCAAGAAGGGAAATACAACAAAAACAGTAGATGTTGACCTGGAAGATAAAACAAAAGGGCAGTTTATTGTTTTCAATGAGCCAATCGAGGCAGACATGGTAACGTTGACTATCGAAAGCGTATATGAAGGTGCAAAATACGATGATACGGTGGTTTCTGAACTTGAATTCTACGGAAAATAACAAATAATTATTGAAAAATCAAACAGATACATTCAAAATAGTCAGTGAACAGATCGAACAGACAAAGAGGTATGGTTTTGGAAAGTCTTCACAGGGCATTGACAAAAAAGGAGAAGATAATTCTCATCGTCATCATGGCAGCCATTATACTGATTCTCGGTGTTACAAGACCGTTATGGTCTTCCGAATATAAGGACAGCGGAACGACATCATCGGAAGTTCAGGAGAGTGATAATGTTTGACAGGATTTTCGGACGCTATTTGTTTGACACAAAACGGATCACAAGGCGGCAGTTAAAGCTTGTTTATGAAGAACAGGCGGTTAATCATGCACAGATAGGTCTCATCGCGGTGCGAGAGGGACTTATGACGCAGCAGCAGTCAGCAGAAGTCAATCGCATGCAGCGTCATTCCGATGAACGTTTTGGTGATATGGCAGTAGAAATGGGATACCTGAACGAACAGCAGCTTGAAAGACTTGTATCCTTGCAGCAGAATCGCTTTCTGTCGCTCACACAGGCATTTGTTTCGACACATATCATGGAACTTAAGCGCATAAAAGAACTCGAAGAGGAATACCGCGTCACTAACGGCTGGATGATATCTGAGATGGCAACTCTCGAGAGCGAGGACAATGAGCGCATCATACCGCTTTTCCTTCAATCCGGCGGAAGTTTTGACAAGGATGCTTCGGCGATGTGCATAAAGAGTTTTTACAGACTTGTCGACAGCAATATCGGAATAGGACCCAGCAGGCAGCGCGGCACATTCAAGTTTGAATCGGCCGAGATGTTCAGCCTTGAGGGAGCGCTTTCTTTCTGCGCTCTGGCAGGCAAGGAAGAGGATCTGAGAAATTTTGCTTCAAAATACCTTGGAGTAGAGATAATCAACAGAGATTCATTTGAGATGGATGAGATAAATCAGGCAGCCAAAGAGTTCCTGACTTATTCGCTCGCTATTTTCTCGTCGGAACTTCCAGGACACCATGACCTTATATCGGTTGGACAGGAACGCTTTTTTGAAAGGCCCGGGCATTTTACCGGAAGCGGCATCATAACAACGCCTGTAATAATGGATAACGGTGTGATAAATATCGTCACATCACAGAAACAATGCTCTTATGTCAGGGATGATGCATGATTATTATGACCGGAAATATCACACCCATCCGCCATCGAATCTTATGATCTGCCCTGTCATGTAAGGGGGCATCTGCGAGAGCTTAAGAACAGCGGATGCGACTTCATCAGGGGATGCGAATCTGCCGGCAGGAATTTCCCCGGCCAGTTCTTCTTTTTCCAGTTCGTCAAAACAATTGTTCATCCTTGTGTCTATACATCCACATGATATTGCATTTACCGGGATGCCATTTGGAGAGAGTTCCTTGGCAAGGGCTTTAGTCAGGGAATCAACGCCTCCTTTGGATGCGGAGTAAGCTGCTTCGTTTGACGCTCCAATCTGTCCCCATACGGAAGTTACATTTATGACAGCGCCGGGATTCCCGGCGCTGTTTTTAAGAAACAGCGGTATAGCATGTTTTGACATGTAGAATACAGAACTGAGATTGGTGGCAATAACATTATTCCATTCAGCCGGCGTCATGTCCTGAAGCAGACCTATATATGATATTCCGGCATTATTAATAAGCAGATCGAGGCTATGGATCCTGTCATTGTAGTACTGCTCCACAGCGTCAGGATCGCTTACATCTACAGCGTCTGCGGTGCATTGCACATGGTATTTGAAAGAGAGGCGCTCAGCGTAGTCTTCAAGCTCATCCTGAGCTGTATGGCATATGAGGTGAAGGTTGTCATGCTCAGCGGCAAAAGCTTCTGCGATGGATCTGCCTATGCCGTGCGCAGCTCCTGTGATCAATACAGTCTTCATTAGTTCCCTCCATATCTTATTCGTATATCAGGCATTATACTTTTCATTTCAGACCACGTCCATAAGCTGAATTATCCGGCCTTTTTTAATTGACAGTGACCATACAAAATGCTATATTAATTTTTGTAACAAATTCGTAATAAATTGTTACAAAATTGTCAAATTCATGATCCGGATTTCGTAGTTACCCGAAAGGAACACATATATGCACTCAGGAAGATCGGCGTTACTGGTCTTGATATCAGCGGCAGCAGTATCATTTGTTATCACAGGCGGAAAGGCGGAAGCAAAGAGCCTTTCTTCTTCACTCCCGAGTGCCGGCGTAAGCTACACTCTGTCAGGTAACGGAGTCACATTAAGAGATGTTGAAGAAGAGCTGAAAGCTGTTACGGCAACCGCATCAACAGCAGTTTATATCAGTGAATCAGTATATACCGATGAGGCAGGCTCAGCATCTTCGGATATTCAGAGCTCTGATCAGGCTGTTACAGCAGATGAAACAGCAGCATCCGAGGCGGGGACAACGACTGTGACGCAAGAGAGTCAGACCGCTTCTTCGGAGACTTCAGACACTTCGTCGGCAGATGCAGCTTCCGGTGAAACTGTAAAGGAAAACGCAGGAACTGCAGTCAGCAACATTCTTACAACAAATCTTTCGGAAAACCAGCAGAAAGCCATAGACGAGATAAGAAAACTTGTGGATAATGCTGAGAATTCTTTCAGCAACACTTCTGCAACTGACAGTACATCAGCTTCTGATGCGGGCACATCGACAGAAAAGAGCGGAACGTCAGAGACTACTGTAGAAGGAATAGCAGATGACAAACTTGCTGTTTCAACGGCAGATGATTTTGTTAATATACGCAAAGAGCCGAGCACTGATTCTGAAGTGCTTGGAAAGCTGTACAGCAATGCAGTTGCACAGATCCTGGAGGAAACCGACGACGGATGGTGCAAGATTCAGTCAGGTGATGTGACTGGTTATGTCAAGAAGGAATTTGTAACTACAGGAGAGAAAGCCAAAGAGATTGCTGAGGAGACATCAACGCTTGTAGCTACGGTTACGACAGAAACGCTCCGTGTCCGCGCGGCTGCAGATATGGAATCTGATGTTATCACCCTTGTTCCTCAGGGAGAAAAACTTGACATCATTTCTGAGACAGATGGGTGGATAGAGGTTAATACATCTGACGGGCAGGGCTTTATCTCTGCTGACTTTGCCGATGTCGAGAATGAGTATGTCGAGGCTGAATCAAAAGAGGCCGAAGAAGCAAGAATCACCTCAGAGAGCACTTCTTCCGGATCTGCTTCAGGCAGCAGTCTCGGTCAGAAGGTTGCAAACTATGCGCTTCAGTTCGTAGGAAATCCCTATGTATGGGGAGGTACAAGCCTTACGAACGGTGCTGATTGTTCAGGCTTTGTCCTTTCAGTCTTTGCGCATTTCGGGTATACAATGCCGCATAATGATGCGGCTGACCGTTCAATGGGAACAGCAGTCGATGGTCTTGCAAATGCTCAGCCGGGTGATGTGGTCTGCTATTACGGTCATGTTGGAATTTATATAGGCGGCGGACAGATAGTCAACGCCTCCAATCCCACGAACGGAATAAGAGTAAACAGTGCATCATATCGTCAGATTGTTGCAATCAGAAGAATTGCGGAGTGATCCGTGTCTGGATTATTAATATTGTCTGAAATCTGAATTCAAAACGGCCCAAAATACATTCCGATAAGTTATAATGAGGCTATCAAAAACCCACCGGGGGCAGAACTTGTTTTGCCTGTCCTGAGGTCGGAAGAAAGAGGCTGAAATGAAATTTGTCATAGTCGGTAAGAATATTGAGGTCACAAAAGGTCTTGATGAAGCAATCCGTGACAAGCTTGGAAAACTGGATCGCTATTTTGCTGAAGAGACAGTCTGTAATGTCACATTGAATGTAGATAAGGATCGTCACAAGATCGAGGTCACAATACCTGTAAAGGGCGGAATAATCCGCAGTGAGCAGGTCAGCAGTGATATGTATGTTTCAATTGACCTTGTCGAAGAGATCATAGAACGTCAGCTCAAGAAATATAAGAATAAAATTATTGAGAAACATCAGACACAGGGAAGCTTCCGCAAGGAATATATTGACAATGATTACATGGATGATGAGGACATAAAGATCATCCGCCGCAAGTCATTTGAAATGAAGCCAATGTTCCCTGAGGACGCATGCGTTCAGATGGAACTCCTGGGACATAACTTCTTCGTTTTCCGCAATGCCGAGAATGATGCGATCTGCGTGGTATATAAGCGCAAAGGTAATACGTATGGCATGATCGAGCCTGAAGATTAGACATAAATGCGATCATTTATGAATAACATAGCCTGAATAATGAGCAAGAAAATTATTGATTGTGATTTCAGGCTATGTTATAATGCATTTGCGAGTGATAAAAATTTAACAATCTTATTTCAAATTCAATCGGAGGGTTTGGTAAATGGCAAGAAAAGTAGTAATTGCAGGCGCATGCCGTACAGCTATCGGTAAGATGGGCGGCGAACTCAGCACAGTGTCAGCTAAGGATATGGGCGCAACTGTTATCAAAGAAGCTCTGAATCGTGCAGGTATTGCTCCCGACAAGGTCGACGAAGTCCTTATGGGCTGCGTCATCCAGGCTGGCCTCGGACAGAACGTAGCTCGTCAGGCATCTATAGCAGCAGGACTTCCTGTAGAAGTTCCGGCAGTCACGATCAACGTGGTCTGCGGTTCAGGACTCAACTGCGTTAACATGGCAGCAGATATGATCCTTGCAGGAGATGCGGATATCGTTGTTGCAGGCGGCATGGAGAACATGTCACAGGCTCCTTACGCAGCAATGAAGGGACGTTTCGGATATAGAATGAATAACGGAGTCCTCGTTGATACAATGGTAAACGATGCACTCTGGGATGCATTCAACAATTATCACATGATCAAGACAGCTGATAACGTGGCCAAGCAGTGGGGACTGACACGTGAAGAGCTCGATGAGTTCTCAGCACGCAGCCAGCAGAAGACTGAGAAGGCACAGGCTGACGGCAAGTTCAGGAAAGAGATCGTTCCGATTACTGTTAAGGTAAAGAAGAGCGAAGTCGTTGTTGATACAGATGAAGGCCCTCGTCCCGGAACAACAGTAGAGGGACTTGCAAAACTTCGTGCGATCAATCCTGATGGAGTCACAACAGCAGGCAATGCTTCAGGAATTAACGATGGCGCTGCAGCTGTAGTAGTGATGAGCGAAGAGAAAGCCAAAGAACTCGGCGTAAAACCTATGGCTACATGGGTGGCAGGAGCGCTCGGCGGTGTTGATCCCTCTATCATGGGTGTCGGCCCTGTCGCAGCAACAAAGAAGGTTCTCGCAAGAACAGGACTTACGATCGATGATTTTGATCTTTACGAAGCAAACGAAGCATTTGCAGCACAGTCAGTAGCTGTGGGCAAAGAGCTTAACTTTGATCAGAGCAAACTCAATATAAACGGCGGTGCTATTGCACTTGGCCATCCGGTAGGAGCTTCAGGCGCCCGCATTCTTGTTACTCTTCTTCATGAGATGGAGGACACAGGGGCTAAGAGAGGTCTCGCTACACTCTGTATCGGCGGCGGCATGGGCTGCGCTACAGTAGTTGAGAAGTACGAAGGATAATCAATAACAGATTGTTTTATTACGGTCGGGCGGGTCTGAATGGTCAGAATCCTCCCGACCGTATGTTGCGCTATTGACCAAGTACGATATTTCATAGATAAAAGATACTTTTGACACCTACACCACATTATTAAAAGGAGACAGAAATCATGGGTTTTGTTGATTATGCAGTAGACGGAGCGGTCGGCCTTATAACGATCAATCGCCCCCAGGCACTCAATGCGCTTAACAGCCAGGTCCTGGATGATCTGAACGAGGTTATAGACAATGTGAATCTCGAGGAGATCCGCGCACTTGTACTCACAGGTGCCGGCGACAAGAGTTTTGTCGCAGGAGCTGATATAGGCGAGATGAGCAAGCTTACCAGGAAGGAAGGAGAAGCTTTCGGCAAGAAGGGCAATGATCTCTTCCTCAAGATCGAGACTTTCCCTGTACCTGTTATCGCTGCTGTAAACGGATTTGCTCTCGGCGGCGGCAATGAGCTCGCAATGAGCTGCGATTTCCGTATCTGCTCAGACAACGCAATGTTCGGACAGCCTGAGACAGGACTCGGCATCACACCTGGTTTTGGCGGAACACAGAGACTTGCCCGCCTCGTAGGCCCCGGAATGGCAAAACAAATGATCTATACCGCAAGGAACATCAAAGCGGATGAGGCATATCGCATCGGTCTTGTTAATCAGATCTGCACTCTTGAAGAACTTCTTCCCACAGCAATGAAGCTTGCTTCCACTATCGCAGGCAATGCCCCCATAGCTGTACGCAACTGCAAGAGCGCTGTAAACGAAGGCATTCAGCTTAGCATGAGCGACGCTGTAAGACTTGAGGAAGAGCTTTTCGGTGGCTGCTTCGAATCAGCAGATCAGCAGGAAGGCATGGCTAATTTCCTCAGAAAGAAAGATGATCCTGCGAAAGTCAAGCATGTAGCGTTCCAGAATAAATAGGCTAAAGTGTTAGCTTGTTTATGTCCGTTCCGGGCACGCTCTCGCTGCTTGTCGTACTTAGCGGACGCTAATGCTCGTATGCGAAAAGCGGTACTTTTCGCATTGACCTCGCAAAGCGCCGACGACGACAAAGCACACCGGAGCCGGACATACACATCGCTCACACATTGTGGCGCAATCAATATATTGTGAATTTTGTAACTACAACATATAACAATACAAATCTCAGGAGGATTTAAAATGAAGGTAGCTGTTATCGGTGCAGGCACCATGGGTGCTGGAATTGCTCAGACATTCGCTCAGTGCGACGAAGTCGAGAAGGTTTATCTCTGCGATATCAAGCAGGAGTATGCAGACGGCGGTCTCGGAAAAGTTAAGAAGAATCTTGACCGTTCAGTAGCAAAAGGAAAGATGGAGCAGGGAAAGGCAGATGCTATCATCGCAAAGTTCGAGACAGGTCTCAACACAATCGCTGTTGATCCCGATCTTGTAGTAGAAGCTGCTCTTGAAGTCATGGACATCAAGAAGAACTGCTTCAAGGATCTGCAGGAGAATATCGTAAAGAATGAGAACTGCATATTTGCATCAAACACATCTTCTCTGTCAATCACAGAGATCGGTGCAGGTCTTGCAAAACCCGTTATCGGAATGCATTTCTTCAATCCGGCTCCTGTCATGAAGCTCGTTGAAGTTATCCAAGGCGCAAATACACCCGATGAGACAGTTGAAGCTGTTAAGGCAATATCTGTAAAGCTCGGCAAAACTCCTGTACAGGTAAATGAAGCAGCAGGCTTTGTCGTTAACCGTATCCTTGTTCCAATGATCAATGAAGGCATCTTCGTTTACAGCGAAGGCGTAGCAGACATTGAAGGAATTGATACAGCAATGAAGCTCGGCTGCAATCACCCGATGGGACCGCTTGAACTCGGCGACTATATCGGACTTGATATCGTTCTTGCAATCATGGACGTCCTTTACAAAGAGACTGGCGATTCCAAGTATCGCTCATGCCCGCTGCTCCGCAAGATGGTCCGCGGCAAGAAGCTCGGCGTCAAGACAGGAATCGGCTTCTACAAGTACAATGCTGATCGCACAAAGACTCCTGTAGACAAGCTTTGATCTCTTGAAACAATAAAGATATATGACATACTCTGAATCCGCAGGCAGGCGCGACGGTGTCCCATAGGTGAAGCGGATCGGCGTTTCGGATAGGAGACAACAGTAATTTGTCGGCCACATGTTTTGACAATCAGGCAAAACATGTGACCGGGAAATATAACAGTCAATCTAAGGAGAAAAACAATGGATTTTCAGTTGGATAAGAAGCATGCAATGGCAAGAAGCCTTTTCAAGGAATTCGCTGAGAAAGAAGTAAAACCGCTTGCACAGGATATTGATGAGACAGAGCGTTTTCCCCGCGAGACAGTAGACAAGCTCGCAAAGTACGGATTTCTTGGAATCGCTGTTCCGAAGGAATATGGCGGACAGGGCTGCGATCCTCTGACATATGTTATGTGTGTCGAGGAAATGGCAAAGGTATGCGGCACCACATCAGTTATCATTTCAGCACATTCTTCACTTTGCTGCGATCCTATCATGACATACGGAACAGAAGAGCAGAAGCAGAAATACCTCATCCCGCTTGCAAAGGGCGAGAAGCTCGGTGCTTTCGCACTGACAGAGCCAGGTGCAGGAACTGACGCTCAGGGTGTTCAGACAAAGGCTGTAAAGAATGAGAACGGAGACTGGGTCATCAACGGATCCAAGATCTTCATCACAAACGGTAAAGAAGCTGATGTGTATGTAATCTTCGCTCAGACAGGCGTAAAGCTTGACAAGAAGGGCAGATCACAGAAAATCTTTACAGCATTCATCCTCGAGAAGGGCATGCCCGGATTCACATTCGGTTCAAAAGAGAACAAGATGGGTATCCGCGCTTCAGCTACGTATGAACTTGTTTTCAATGATGTAGTAGTTCCCGATGACAACCGCCTCGGCGCAGAAGGTAAGGGCTTCCCTATCGCAATGCACACACTTGACGGCGGCCGTATCGGTATTGCTGCTCAGGCACTTGGCCTTGCAGAGGGCGCACTTGACCGTACGATTGCTTACGTCAAAGAGAGAAAACAGTTCGGCCGTCCGATCGGAGCATTCCAGAATACACAGTTCCAGCTCGCTGATATGGCTACAAAGGTCCAGGCAGCACAGTTCATGGTCTACAACGCGGCTATGGCCAAGGCTTCCAAGGATCGCTATTCAGAAGAAGCTGCAATGGCAAAACTTTATGCAGCAGATGTCGCTATGGAAGTCACAACAAAGGCTGTTCAGCTCCACGGCGGATATGGCTACATGAAGGAATATGATGTCGAGCGTATGATGCGCGATGCCAAGATCACAGAGATCTACGAAGGAACGAGCGAAGTCCAGAAGATGGTCATCAGCGGCGCACTTTTAAAATAATAACCTGACAATACTAAGGAGAACAGAATGAAAATCGTAGTTTGTGTAAAGCAGGTCCCCGATACAAAGGGCGGCGTTAAGTTCAAACTGGACGGGACACTGGACAGAGCGGCAATGCTCACAATTATGAACCCTGATGACAAAGCAGGTCTTGAGGCAGCTCTTGAACTCAAGGATAAGTACGGCGCAGAAGTAACAGTAGTTACAATGGGTCTTCCCAAGGCTGATGAAGCGCTCCGTGAAGCTATGGCAATGGGAGCTGACAATGGTGTACTTGTAACAGACAGATGCCTTGGCGGTGCTGATACATGGGCAACATCACAGACACTTGCAGGCGCTATCCGCAATCTTGATTATGATCTTATCATCACAGGCCGTCAGGCTATTGATGGTGATACAGCTCAGGTCGGACCTCAGATCGCAGAGCACCTTGATATTCCTACCATCAGCTATGCTCAGAAGATCGTAGAAGTTGACGAAGCTGCAAAGACAGTCACAGTAGAGCGTCAGTTTGATGACAGATACATGACACTCAAAGCTAAGATGCCCTGCCTTATCACAGCGCTCGGCGAACTTGACACTCCCCGTTATATGACTCCCGGTGGAATCTTTGATGCTTATGACAAAGAGACGACCGTCTGGGGCAGAAATGACCTCAAGGATGTAGAAGATTCCAACATAGGTAAAGTTGGTTCTCCCACACAGATCGCAAAAGCTTCCGATAAAGTCCGCAAGGGCGCCGGTGAGCTCAAGAAGGATCTGAGCCCCGCGGAAGCAGTTGATTACATCGTAGAGAAGCTTCAGGCAAAACACATCATCTAAAAGGAGTCGAAAAATGATTGCAAATACTAATGAACTTAGAGCCGAGTACAAAGGTGTTTACACCTATGCTCAGCAGGTAGACGGAGAACTTACTCCGATCTCTCTTGAACTTGTCGGCAAGGGCAAAGAGCTTGCCAAAGATCTTGGAACAGATGTAACAGCTATCCTTATCGGAGACGGCGTCAAATGCCTTGCTGATACACTCGGTGAATATGGCGCTGACAGAGTCATCGTCATTGATGATCCTGAACTCAAGGATTACAGAACAGAACCCTATGCACGTGCTATGGCTGAAGCTATCAAGAAGTTCAAGCCTGACGTAATGCTCGTAGGTGCTACTGCTATCGGCCGTGACCTTGCCCGCGCGTTTCAGCCCGTGTCCACACCGGCCTTACAGCTGACTGCACAAGCCTTGACATCGGAGATTTCCCGATGGTTCCGGTACCGGGTCAGGAAGATCAGCAGCTTCATCAGCAGCTCCTCATGACACGTCCTGCATTCGGCGGCAACACGATCGCTACTATCGCCTGCCCTGATTATCGTCCTCAGATGGCTACAGTCCGTCCGGGCGTTATGCAGAAGGAAGCTCCGGAAGCCGGCCGCAAGGCAGAAATTATCGAGTTCAATCCTGGATTTACACCGGATGACAAATATGTAGAAATCCTTGATATCGTTAAGAATACCAAGAAAGTTGCTGATATCATGGATGCTAAGATCCTCGTTTCAGGCGGTCGTGGAGTTGGCTCACCTGAGAACTTCAAGATCCTCGATGATCTCGCTGCAGCAATCGGCGGAACAGTTTCATGCTCACGTGCTGTAGTAGATGCAGGCTGGAAGCCCAAGGATCTGCAGGTCGGCCAGACTGGCAAGACAGTCCGCCCTCAGCTTTACTTCGCGATCGGTATCAGCGGAGCTATCCAGCACCTTGCAGGAATGGAAGAGTCTGACATGATCATCGCCATCAACAAAGATGAGTCAGCACCTATCTTCACAGTTGCTGATTACGGCGTAGTCGGAGACCTCAACAAGATCATTCCGAAGCTCACAGAGAAGATCACGGAAGCTAAGAAGCAGATAAGCTATACCTGCGCCATCTGATGACATAAGTGCGTAGCAATTTACAAAGTGATTCCCCGCCGCCAGGCTATGCCGCCATATCATGGTGACAGAACCTGACGGCGGTTTTTCATGTAGGACAGCCCTGATAAATGTTATACTTTCAGTGCGTGAAGAGCGTTATTCCTGCTATAAATGGAGGCCCCGGGTGTCAGGTAAAGAAGTCAAAACAAATGCTATGCGTATTCTTGAAAAAGAGGGTATTCCGTTTGAGCACATGGAGTATGAGGCGACAGGCGAGTTTACTGACGGCGTAGAAACTGCAGATAAGCTGGGATTGCCTCATGAACAGGTGTATAAGACACTTGTCACTGTCGGTGCGGACAAGAATCATTATGTTTTTGTAATTCCGATAGAGCAGGAACTTGACTTTAAGAAATGTGCCAGGTCAGTTGGTGTAAAGTCAGTTGAAATGATCCATGTAAAAGACCTCTTTGCACTTACTGGTTACGTACGTGGCGGATGCACTGCTATCGGGATGAAGAAGCGCTTTGTAACGAGAATAGATGAGAGTGCAATACTCGAGGACAAGATATATATAAGCGCGGGCAGGATAGGCGCACAGATAAGACTGCGCCCGGATGACTTCATAAAGGCTTCAGACGGAGAGTACGCGGCTTTGACAAAAGAATGAAATACAGGTTATAAGTGACTTCACAAATAAGTACACTCTAGAGGATAAATATATGTCAGAAAAAGAACCATCAATTCTGGATTATGATACAGTCACCCTGCTGGATGAGGAAAATGCACTGCTGATTATTGACCAGACAAAGCTTCCGGGCAAAATAGTATTAAAGAAATTGAAGACCGCGGAAGAAATGTGGAACTCAATTTATCTGCTGGAAGTCCGCGGTGCGCCTGCGATTGGCGTTACGGCTGCGCTGGGAATCTATTTATTGACCAAACAGGTCAAAGTTCCTCAGACAGACACAGAAGAAAACTATCGGGTTAATTTCGCTGCGCTTGAAACTGAATTTGAGAAACAAAAGGAATATCTGGATTCTTCAAGACCCACTGCAGTCAATCTATCCTGGGCATTAAAACGAATGGATAAGGCCTTACTGTCAATGAAGGACAGAAATGATCTTCTTATAACAGATGTAAAGGACAGACTAAGACAGGAAGCGGAGAGCATAAGGAGCGAAGATATTGAGGTCTGCAGGAAGATAGGTGAATACGGTCTCGGACTGCTGAAAAAAGGTGACGGGCTTCTTACACATTGCAATGCCGGTAAACTTGCAACGATAGAATACGGGACAGCGACTGCACCTATGTATCTCGGACATGAAAGGGGATATGGATTTCATATCTTCTGCGACGAGACAAGACCCTTACTCCAGGGCTCAAGGCTCACTGCATTTGAACTTGCATCCGCAGGAATGGATGTGACAGTCGAATGTGACAATATGTCAGCTTCTCTGATGAGGACAGGCAGGGTACAGGCCGTTTTTGTGGGGTGCGACCGGGTGGCATCAAACGGAGATACAGCCAACAAGATAGGTACGAGCCTTCTGGCACTCGCTGCAAAGAGATATAACGTGCCGTTTTATGTGTGCGCACCGACATCTACGATAGATATGTCCCTTAAGTCAGGAGCGGAGATACCGATCGAGCAGAGAAAACCGGAAGAAGTCACGGAAATGTGGTACAAAGAACGCATGGCGCCTGAGAATGTGAAGGCATATAATCCGGCTTTCGATGTGACAGATAATGACCTGATAACAGGTATCATCACGGAATATGGAATTGCAAAAGAGCCGTTTTCCGAGTCGCTCAGGAGAATATTTGATCTCAAAAAGAAACACCAGGACTCAAATGTGAATAATAAATAAGTATTGCGATCTACAACAAATCATACAAAAGGAGAAAACAAACATGGCAAGAAAAGTAGTTATTGCGAGCGCATGCCGCACACCTATCGGCAAATTCGGGGGCACTCTTAAGGATGTTCCTGCAACAGAGCTTGGCACAATCGTTATCAAAGAGGCGATGAAGCGTGCCGGAGTAAAGCCTGAGCAGATTGACGAAGTTTATATGGGAAATGTTATTCAGGCAGGCAATGGCCAGAACCCGGCTCGCCAGTCAGCAGTTAATGCAGGTATTCCTGTAGAAGTTCCTGCAACAACGATCAACGTTCTGTGCGGTTCAGGACTTCACTGCATAAACCTTGCGGCAAAACTTATCGGAATGGGAGACGCTGATATAATCGTGGCAGGCGGCATGGAGAACATGGACAAGGCTCCTTATCTGCTCTACAACGCCCGCTTTGGCTATCGCATGAACGCAGCACAGATGGATGACTCAATGATAAGAGACGCCCTCTCAGACGCTTTTGGCGGCTATCACATGGGCATCACCGCAGAGAACATTGCTGAGGAATGGCATCTCACCCGCGAAGAACTTGATGAGTTCTCAGCATGGAGCCAGGATAAAGCGGAAAAGGCAATAACTTCAGGACGTTTTAAAGATGAAATAGTTCCTGTGACGATCCATGGCAGAAAGGGAGATACCATCTTTGATACTGATGAGAGCAATCGCCCCGGTACAACAAAGGAATCTCTGGCAAAACTCAAGCCCGCTTTCAAAAAAGACGGCGTTGTAACGGCCGGCAATTCATCAGGAATAAATGATGCAGCCGCGGCTGTTGTAGTTATGAGCGAAGAGAAGGCTAAGGAACTCGGAATTACACCTATGGCAACATGGATTGGCGGCGAACTCGCAGGTGTCGAGCCACGCATCATGGGCATAGGCCCTGTTGCAGCCACCAGGAAGGTCATGAAGAAGACAGGGTGGAGTGTTGATGACCTTGATCTCATCGAGGCAAATGAAGCCTTTGCAGCACAGTCTGTAGCTGTTGCACATGATCTTGGGTTCAATAAGGAGATCCTTAACGTAAACGGCGGCGCTATCGCTCTCGGACATCCGGTAGGATGCTCAGGAACACGTATCCTTGTAACACTGCTTTATGAAATGCAGAAGAGAGATGCGAAGAAGGGCCTTGCCACACTCTGCGTAGGCGGCGGAATGGGCTGTGCAGCTCTTGTAGAGCGCGATTGATTACTTAAAAAACTGATTTGACAAATGGCCGTCAATTGAGTAATATAGTCTCTGCTGTATAAATTAGGACAGCAGAGATATGTACGTGTAGCTCAGCTGGATAGAGCGTCTGGCTACGGACCAGAAGGCCGCGAGTTCGAATCTTGTCACGTACACTGAATGATCCGGAAGTCTTAGTGACTTCCGGATTTTTTTTTACAGAGGCTGACGAACGATTCAAATACCATTTATAAATGAGGACAGAAAAGCCATGACAAAAAAACAACTTGCGAAAGAAGTAATACAACGTTTAGCCAAAGAGTATCCTGATGCGCACTGCACTCTTGCCTATGACAAGGCATGGCAGCTGCTTGTAAGCGTAAGACTGGCGGCCCAGTGCACTGACGCAAGAGTCGACAAAACCACACCTTTGCTTTATGCAAAGTTTCCAACAGTCAAAGACCTTGCAGCTGCAGATGTTTCAGAGATAGAGGAAATCATAAAGCCCTGCGGACTGGGGCACAGTAAAGCCCGTGACATTTCTGCATGTATGAAGATCCTTGATGAGAAATACAACGGGAATGTACCTGATGATTTTGATGAGCTTCTGGCGCTCCCGGGTGTCGGCCGTAAGAGTGCGAATCTTGTAATGGGAGATGTTTTCGGAAAGCCGGCGATAGTGACAGATACACATTGCATAAGGCTGTCAAATCTGATAGGACTGGTCGATGTGAAGGAACCAGCCAAAGTGGAAGCAGAACTCAGAAAAATTGTGCCGCCTGAGGATGGTAATGATCTTTGCCACAGATTTGTTGAACACGGGAGGAAAGTCTGTGTGGCCAGACGACCTGACTGTAGGAATTGCTGCCTGCATGATATATGCAGATATGGTAAAAAGATATAATAAGGATCGGCCGTATCCCTTGCGGGATACGGCCGATCCTTTCGTGTTAAGACACCCCGGGGAAGGTGGGTGTTTTAAACTCGTAACGGCTATGGCTTACACCATTGTCGCTGTTCTTAATTATACGACATCGATATAGTTAAGGACAATAGCTAAATATTATTTTGTTTTACCGGACTTATCCCATGACTATCTTAACGTTGAATTCGTTCTTGCCGGCATCATATGGAATCACACAGCCGTCAACAGTTTTGCCGTCAACAGTCATTGATTTAACGCCTTTTTCTACCTTGTCGGGATTTGTCACATCAATATGATATACAGCACCGCGGTAAGTCCTTTCAATATGGAAATCGCCGAAGTCGTGCGGGACGCAGGGATCTACCTGGAGCCCATGGTGTGTGGGATATACGCCGAGAATATACTGTGAAATATCAGTAAATGTCCAGGCTGCAGTACCTGTCAGCCAGCTGTTCTTGCCTTCGCCGAAGTATTTGGCTTCCTTGCCTGCGACCATCTGACAGTATACATAAGGCTCAGTACGGTGTATTTCTGAAATATCTTCAGTGTATGCCGGGCAGGTCTTCTGATAGATTTCAAATGCGCGATCTCCATGACCACAGACTGTTTCCGCGATTGACACCCACGGATTATTGTGACAGAAGATGCCACCGTTTTCTTTATATCCGGGCGGGTAAGAACTGATCTCACCGAGCTCGAGATGATACGTTTTGTACGCGGGCCAAAGTATGCAGATGCCATACTTTGTATCGAGCAGCTCTTTTACAGAATCGAGAGCCTTATCTGCAAGACCTTCCTTTACGCCACATCCTGCAAGGATACAGAAGCCCTGAGGCTCAATGAATATCTTGCCATCTTCACATTCATTGGAGCCGACCTTGTTGCCGTTTGCATCATAAGCTCTGACGAACCAATCGCCATCCCAGCCGGCGGTACAGACAGCATCGTACATTCTGTCGTGCTCTTCACGGGCTCTTGAAGCCTCGGCATTATCCCCTGTGATATCACAGAGTTCGGCATATTCTTCTGAATACTTGACGAACATTCCTCCGATGAAAACAGATTCGGCAACAGGACCTTCGCTTGGACCGAAGGTCTGGAATGATTCGCCGGGGTGCCTGGAGAAGCAGTTGAGATTCAGGCAGTCGTTCCAGTCAGCGCGGCCGATGAGCGGAAGGCCGTGAGGACCCTTATGATTGATCGTATAATTCAGAGACCTGCGCAGGTGCTCCATGAGCGATGTTGCAGTGGAAGCATCTGAATCATAGGGGACAGATTCATTGAGGATAGAATAGTCTCCGGTCTCACGTGTATAAGCGGACACAGCTGCAATGAGCCAGAGCGGGTCGTCATTGAAGCCGGAACCAATGCCTGCATTGCCCTTTTTTGTGAGAGGCTGGTATTGATGATAAGCAGAGCCATCCTGAAACTGGGTAGATGCTATGTCAATGATCCTTTCTCTTGCTCTTTCGGGAATGAGGTGAACAAAGCCGAGAAGATCCTGACATGAGTCACGGAAGCCCATGCCGCGACCGACACCGGATTCGTAATACGAAGCGGAACGGCTCATATTGAACGTGATCATGCACTGATACTGGTTCCAGATGTTGACCATGCGATTGACTTTATCATTGCCTGATGTGAGAGAGAACCTAGTGAGCAGATTCCTCCAGTAAGTATGCAGTTCTTCAAAAGCAGCGTCTGCCTGTGCGTCAGTTTTGTATCTGACCAGCATGGCATGAGCACGATCTTTGTTGATTATGCCGTCGCGTGGAGATGTTCCATTTTCCCACTTTTCGCTCTCGGGGTTCTCAATATAACCGAGAACGAAAACAAATGACTTTGTTTCGCCGGGATTCAGAGTGACATTTATCTGCTGCGCGGCAACAGGAGACCAGCCGCTTGCAACTGAACCTTTGCAGCCACCATCGAGTATAGCCTGAGGAGCGTCAGCTCCATTGTACATTCCGATGAATTCGGAACGAATCGTATCATATCCGTCTATCTTTGTATTTACGGAACGGACAGCATAATGATTGCGGCGCTCGCGGTATTCGGTCTTGTGATAAATAGTGGATCCTTCTATCTCGACCTCGCCGGTAGAGAGATTGCGCTGGAAGTTCTCACAGTCATCTGAAGCGTTCCAGAGGCACCATTCAACATAGGAATAGAGCTTGATAGTTTTGACGGAATCACTTTCGTTGCTGAGCTTCACCTGATCTATCTGGCAGGTATCGTTCAGTGGAACAAAGCTGAGAACAGAAGACTTAATTCTGTTTTTGGATCCGGTGAACCTGCTGTAACCCAGACCGTGCCTGCATTCATATGAGTCAAGTTCGGTGCGTGTGGGTTGCCATGCCGGGTTCCAGATTGTGTTGCCGTCCTGAATGTAGAAATATTTGCCATTATTGTCATAAGGAACGTTATTATAGCGATAGCGGGTGATTCGGAGAAGCTTTGCATCTTTATAGAATGAATAGCCCCCCATCGTGTTGGAAATCAAACTGAAGAAGTCCTTGTTGCCGAGGTAGTTGATCCACGGCAAAGGTGTTCTTGGCGTTGTGATGACATACTCCTGATTCTTGTCGTCGAAAAAACCGAATTTCATACCAGATATCTCCTTTGCATAGATGTGATCCCATCCGCACCTGCTGCCTGCCCCGGCGGCACTTCCGGTTGACCAGTGAAAACGTTTAAGCTATGAAACAGCTTGAGCTATCAATAATTATACACATGAGGATTTCGAAAAAGCAACACTGATCTTTTGTTCCTTTACAAATACATGTCAGACAGGCACGCATATATAGAACATATTGTACAGTATTCAGAACAATAAGTTGTGTAGTTTGTTCAAAAACACGTGATGAGTGTGCGTCTTACTTGCAATTACGAAGAATTTGGTATATTCTAGAAGACGAAAACGATTAAGCGGATGGACATATTCGCAATTTAAAAGTGCATGGAGGAAGCAATGGTATCACTAAAGGATATTTCAGCTGCCTGCGGTGTTTCAATCGCGACAGTAAGTAAGGCACTGAATAATCACAATGATATCAGTGTAGAGACAAAAGAATATATCAAGAAGGTGTCTGAAAGTCTTGGGTATTACCCCAATTCAGCGGCCAAAGCGCTGAAGACTAACCGCACATACAGCATAGGTATGCTCTTTGTTGATGATGCAATGAGCGGCCTGACACATGACTTTTTCTCTAATATACTTGATAGTTTCAAGAGGGCGGCAGAGGCAAAAGGATACGATATCACTTTCATAAACAGCAATAAGACAAGGCCTAACCGTATGAGTTATCTGGCACATACACGGTACAGAGGTTTTGACGGTGTGTGCATAGCCTGCGTGAACTTCTATGATCCTGAAGTAATAGAGCTTGTTCGAAGCGATATACCTGTAGTCACGATCGACCACATGTTCAATAACCGCACGGCAGTGCTTTCAGATAACGTGACGGGGATGCGTGATCTGCTGCAGTATGCGTACAACAAGGGACACCGCAAGATAGCTTATATTCATGGCGCGGAATCAGCTGTTACGCACAGTCGTGTATCAAGCTTTTTCAAAACTGCCGATGAGCTCGGGCTGGTGATCCCGGATGAGTATGTGAAAGAAGCACCTTACAGAAGTACTGATGAGACGCAGAAGAAGACGGATGAACTCCTTGATCTTTCAAACCCGCCGACGTGCATCCTGTATCCCGATGATTTCTCAGCATTCGGTGGCATAAACGCAATTAATAACAGAGGACTTTCAATCCCTGATGATATTTCGATAGCCGGATATGATGGAATAAGGATTGCCCGTCATATTGAGCCTCAGCTCACGACGATCCGTCAGGATACTGAGAAGATGGGCAACATGGCTGCAACAGAGCTTATAGATCAGATAGAGCATCCCAAGACCACTCTGGTTAAGCAGATCATAGTAGAGGGCTCGGTGTACCCGGGCAAAACAATAAGAGACATTTCGCAAAAATAAAATATGCATATAAAAATCCCCGGAAGTTTCGTATTGAAACCGCCGGGGATCTTTTTGCATTTATGTCAGTCAACTCTTATATGGCCTGCGTCCCAGAGTTTCTTGGCTGTGGGAGCCCATGCCTTTGCATAAGCGTCGCACTTGCCTGTAAGGTGCTCGACAGTCTCAGGAGATTCCATGTCGGTCGAAGGAGCGTGTGTCTCCTCAATGATACCGCGCAGTTTCTCAGGGTTCTCAAGCATCGGGCAGGGCTGAAGAAGGTTATCGTTGAAAGGCTGTCCGGCCTGGTATGCTTTGAACAGAGGCTGCTGCAGACATTCGATAAGGCTCTTGTCCTTGATGTTGGCCTGGCTGTAATGAATGAACACGCAGGGCTCGACATCACCGTTGGGGTTGATGTGGCAATAGTATTTGCCTCCCGCAATGCATCCATGAACGAATTCACCATCATTCTGGAAGTCGATGCAGAAGAACGGAAGACCTGTGTCATAGCCACGAATCTCACGAATGCGGTGATACATATACTCACGCTGCTCGGGATTGAGGAGCAGATCAGGAGATGCGGCATTTCCTACCGGCATATAGTGGAAGTACCAGCTGAATGTTACTCCCTTACCGATCAGCATCTTTATGAACTCGTCGCTTGTTACGGTCTTATAGTTTGCGCTTGTGTAGCAGATCGAAGTGCCATACAGACACTTATGAGCCTTCAATACATCGAATGCATGCATTACTTTGTCAAAACATCCGTTGCCGCGACGTCCGTCGTTTGCGTCCGCAAAACCTTCAACGGAGATAGAGGGAACAACGTTGCCTACGCGGAGCATATCCTCAGCGAACTGGTCATCAATAAGAGTGCCGTTAGTGAAGAGCATGAAAGCGGATGTATTATGTTTCTCAGCAAGCTTGAAAATATCTGCCTTACGTGTAGTAGGCTCACCGCCTGTCATGACCCATGCGTGGATACCAAGAGCCTCGCCCTGAGTGATAACACTGTCAAGTTGTTCGTATGTGAGAGCTTTGGTGTGACCATATTCAGCAGCCCAGCATCCTGTGCAGTGAAGGTTGCAGGCTGATGTGGGATCCATAAGGATTACCCAGGGAATGCTTACACCGTATTTCTCTGAATTCTTTGCAACTTCCTTGAATCCGCAGAAACCGGCTTCAAAACCAAGGTTCAGAAGTGCCATCTTGAGAAGCTTGGGGTCGGTGTTGTCGAGAATGTAGTTTGCATATTCGTGGTATTTGCTGTTGGGGTTTTCAAAGACACCTCGCAGATTTTCATAAGCTTCCGGACGCCATGTGCTTCCGTTGTATTTAGCAACAAGGTTTACAAGCTTGAGCATGTTCTTGTCGCGATCCTTACCATTAAGACTTTTGAGTGCTGCGTCGAGAACGACTTCAAGAGTTTTCCTCTCGGCTGCATGTGCGATACTTGCCATTGCTTTTTCCTCCAATACTGAGCGTTATTTGCTTATGCGACTGTTCTTTGTCACATTACTAACACTTGGAGTATTCTAGCATTTCGTATGATATGGGTTCAATGGACAGTTTATTTGAAGTGAGGCAATTAATGAACTGCGGTCAACAGGACTCGAACCTGCATGGTCTCCCACTGGAACCTAAATCCAGCGCGTCTACCAATTCCGCCATGACCGCGTGAGAGTATGAGAGATGTTCTAAAAACAAAAACCGCCGGATCGTTACCGGATCGGGCGGTCTGAAGAATTTAATGAGACATGCGGGAATCGAACCCGCGACAACTTGATTAAAAGTCAAGTGCTCTACCGACTGAGCTAATGTCCCGTAAACTGGGCTAACGAGATTCGAACTCGTGAATCCAGGAGTCAAAGTCCTGTGCCTTACCGCTTGGCGATAGCCCAATGACCTGTCAGAAATGGCATCAGGATTTATCTGGATAAGGAAGGGTGGGTACTCGGACTCGAACCGAGGATCTCCAGATCCACAATCTGGCGCGCTAACCGACTGCGCCATACCCACCATATTACGGAACCAAAATCCTGCAGATGCCCGAACGGGCAAGTGCAAATATGCCCGGGGGGATTCGAACCCCCGACAACCGGCTTAGAAGGCCGGTGCTCTATCCAGCTGAGCTACGGACACACAAAAGCGGGTGATGGGAATCGAACCCACGTATCTAGCTTGGAAGGCTAGTGTTCTACCATTGAACTACACCCGCAGATATTAATCCGATATCTTAAAACATATTGTCAAACTACAATCGATGAGCTCGCCGCATCACCTGCGAACATCATCTTATCGGAGTGACAGGATTCGAACCTGCGACATCCTGGTCCCAAACCAGGCGCTCTACCAACTGAGCCACACCCCGGCAGGACATACCAGATAAAAGGCTCATATCCTGTGACGCAAAGGTTATTATAACGAAGGGTTTTCTTTATGTCAATCATAGAATTTTGATTATCGAAAAACTTTTTGAAAAAATAGTTTTGACACGCTCATCATGATATCATAATCAATAGACTTTTCCTACATTAGAATAATGAGGTGCATGCAGTATGCAGCAGTTCGAATTGATAGCTCCCTGCCATTTCGGAATGGAGAGCGTTGTTAAGAATGAAATATATGATCTTGGATATGAAATAAGCGAGGTGAGCGATGGGCGAGTCACATTCACAGGTGACGAGGAGGCGATTGCGCGCGCCAATATAGGTCTTCGCTCAGCGGAACGTGTGCTTTATAAAGTGGGATCGTTCAAGGCTCAGAACTGGGATGAACTTTTCAACGGGACGTACGCGCTGCCGTGGGATGAGATACTTCCCAAGAACGCAAAATTCTGGGTGACAAAGGCCTCAAGCGTAAAATCTGCACTTTTTTCGCCATCTGATATTCAGAGCATAATGAAAAAAGCCATGGTCGAAAAAATGAAGACACGCTGGCATGTCACATATTTTGATGAAGACGGAGCATCGTTCCCGGTCAGAGTTTTCCTGTATAAAGATGAGGTGACAGTTGGAATTGACACGACTGGCGAGTCGCTGCATAAGAGAGGGTACAGACGCCTGGCCGTCAAAGCTCCCATTGCCGAGAATCTCGCTGCAGGTCTTATAATGCTGACTCCATGGAAGGCGGGACGCATACTTGTGGATCCTTTCTGCGGGAGCGGCACGATTCCGATAGAAGCCGCGCTCATGGCGGCCAATATAGCGCCGGGGATGAAACGCGATTTCACATCAAAGACCTGGACAGACATGATCCCGGGCACGATCTGGGATGACGCGATAGAAGAAGCGCAGGATCTTGTCGATATGGAAGAACTGAAGAACACTGATATTCAGGGATATGACATTGACCCTGATGCGATATACGCGGCGCGCGAGAATGCCAAATCAGCAGGAATCGAGGAGTATATTCATCTTCAGGTGAGATCAGTGGAACAACTGTCACACCCTAAGAAATACGGATTCATAATTACGAACCCGCCATATGGCGAGCGAATTAATACTTTCAAGCCGGGAAGCAACACACCTGAATCACTCTCTGAGATCAGATCTGAGCGCACATCGCCAAAACAAGCGGCACCCGCTCCGGCATCTGAAGGTGCTGAAGACATTGCTCCGCTCTATAAGGCACTCGGTGAACGCTTCAGAGCACTCGACTCGTGGTCAATGTACCTTATCACTTCATATGAAGACTGTGAGAAGCAGATAGGGATCAAGGCAGCAAAGAACCGCAAGATTTATAACGGTATGCTCAAGACATATTTTTACCAGTTTCCCGGGCCAAAACCGCGCGGATGACAGGGCTGAGGTGAGGTAAATGGATCTTTATATTATACTTGCAACAGGAAATGATGATAAAGTCAGAGAAGTGAACGAGATTGCCTCAGAATACAGGAATGGACCTTACAGAATACATGTACTTTCAATGAAGGCTGTCGGTATAGATTCTGATCCTGATGAGACAGGCACGACATTTGCAGAGAACGCACGCATCAAGGCCAGGGCTGTCGCAGGACTTATTCCATCAGGCGACCCTGATGCCAGAAGGCAGTGGCAATACTCACATGGTATAGAACCTGAGGGTGAACTGATCGTAGTCGCTGATGATTCCGGACTTGTGATCGATGCCATGGGCGGAATGCCTGGAATTTATTCAGCCAGATACCTCGGAAGAGATACTTCGTATTCCTTCAAAATGAATCACATTCTCGAAGAGATGAAAGATGTACCCGACGAAAAACGCACAGCAAGATTTGTCGCGGCCATAGCAGCAGTGCTGCCTGACGGAACATGCTACGATGCGACAGGAACCATGGAAGGCCGAATAGGACATGAAATATGCGGAGCCAATGGTTTTGGCTATGACCCGTTCTTCTATCTCCCGGCGTATGGCAAAACAAGTGCGGAGCTGCAGCCTGATGAGAAGAATAAAATAAGTCATCGGGGAAAAGGAATCCGCGCCATGTTCGACCAGCTGGAGAGATTATGAGAATTCTTATTATAAGTGATACACATGGCGATGACAGTGCCTTTATAAAAATAAAGAACAGTGAGCCCCGCTTTGATGTTCTGATACATGCGGGCGATATGGACGGCAGTGAGTCTTTCTATGAGAGTTATTTCAGGGGAGTGCGGCACATGGTCTCAGGAAACTGCGATTATGGCGGCAGATTCCCATATGAAGATGTTTTCATGATTGATACATATCGCGTTTTCCTGACGCATGGTCATCGTCAGCACATAGCTCAATTCGACAGGGCAAGTGATGTGCTTATAGAAGAGGCAAAACAAAACGATGCCCAGATCCTTATCTACGGGCATACACATTATCCCGTTTACGAGACAAGGAACGGAGTGATATGCATTAACCCGGGGAGCACATACAGACCGAGGCAGCCTGATCACAGGCCGACATACGGCGTGCTCACGATAGATGACCATGACCACACTCTGAATTATCAGCTGAAATACTGCTGACAGCAGATTGTATACAATAATGCAAAATCTCAGATAAATGAATACACGTATACAATAAGACTGCCGCGAATCATATCATTGGCTTATTTCACTTTATCGATGTAAAGTAATAAAAAGTTCTTGAACACGCAACTTCACAGTGCTATTATTTGCAAAGTAATATAATTTTCCGGGAGAGTATGTCTTGCATACTTGATATAAATGAACGGAAAATCGTGTTTTGACTGAATACCTGTATACAAAGATGCAGGATATGATGTCTACGGCAGGCTCAAATGGGAACCGCCGAATCAAATCTATCATTCCAAAGGAGGATGAAAAAATGTCTTATGTTGATGAAGTCCTGGAGAGGGTAATCGCACAGAATCCGGCTCAGCCCGAATTCCACCAGGCAGTCAAAGAAGTTCTCGAGTCACTTCGCCCCGTCATTGAAGAACATGAAGCTGATTACAGGAGAGAAGCACTTCTGGAGCGTCTCACAACACCTGAGCGCCAGATCCTTTTCAGAGTACCGTGGGTAGATGACAAGGGACAGGTCCAGGTCAACAACGGCTACCGTGTTCAGTTCAACAGTGCTATAGGCCCTTATAAGGGAGGCCTTCGTTTCCACCCTTCTGTAAACCTTTCTATAATTAAGTTCCTCGGTTTTGAACAGATTTTCAAGAACAGTCTTACCGGTCTTCCCATCGGCGGAGGCAAGGGCGGCGCCGACTTTAACCCCAAGGGCAAGAGCGACCGCGAAGTAATGGCATTCTGCCAGAGCTTCATGCAGGAACTTTATCGCCACATTGGAGCTTTTGTTGACGTTCCCGCCGGAGATATCGGCGTAGGCGGACGTGAGATCGGATATCTTTACGGCGAGTACAAGAAGATCACCGGTCTGTATGAGGGAGTTCTTACAGGCAAGGGTCTTACATACGGCGGATCACTTGCACGCACACAGGCTACAGGTTACGGTCTTGTTTACTTTGCAGAGGAAATGCTCAAGGCAAACGGAATTGATCTTAAGGACAAGACAGTAGCTATTTCAGGCGCAGGCAATGTTGCTACATATGCTATTGAGAAAGCTGAACAGCTTGGCGCACATGTCGTGACATGCACAGATTCAACAGGCTGGATCTACGATCCGGACGGAATCGATGTTGCCACACTCAAGGATGTCAAGGAAGTTAAGAGAGCAAGACTTACAGAGTACAAGGCAGCCCGCCCGAATGCAATATATCATGAAGGCAAGGGCGTATGGACTACAAAGTGCGACGTCGCAATGCCTTGTGCAACTCAGAACGAGCTCGTACTCGATGATGCCAAAACTCTTAAGTCAAACGGATGCATTGCGGTATGCGAGGGCGCTAATATGCCTACAACTCTTGAAGCAACGCAGTTCATTCAGTCGAACGGAATGTTCTTCACGCCGGGCAAAGCTTCAAATGCAGGCGGCGTAGCTACATCAGCTCTTGAGATGACACAGAATTCAGAGAGACTTTCATGGACATTCGATGAAGTCGACAGCAAGCTTCAGAACATCATGGTCAACCTCTTCAGAAATGTTGATTCAGCTGCTAAGAAGTATGGCATGGAAGGCAACTATGTTGCAGGCGCTAACATCGCCGGCTTCCTGAAGGTAGCAGAGGCTATGAAGGCACAGGGAATCGTCTGATAATAAGAAGATAAACAGATCCCGCCGTTCTGCTTGTTTAAGCTGAATCGACGGGATCTTTTTCCGAAAAGAGTTTTTTGATTATCATGTCAGTACATCAGAATATAATTCAAATATTACGCGATCATGCGGCGTGAGAGCAGTCCTGTAAGAAGTTTTCGAATTCGTCATTGCAGCCGCTGAATGAAACAATGAGTGGAGATCCGAGGTCAAGTCCCAATACTCCGAGAATAGACTTTGCGTCTACAGTGTAAGACTGGGAGCTGCTGTTTGCGATATCAATATCAAAATCACAGTGAGACGCGACACGAACAAACTCTTTTGCGGAATCGATCGAAAGAACGATGATTTTATGTTTTGTCATAGGTGCCTCCTTTAAGAAATCGTTTTCGCTGCTCTTTTGGATGCTATTATAATCGAACCGTTTGAAATGTAAAGCATTCTTTTTTGTACAATCGGAGAAGTATGACCACAAGATACTTGCAAACACGCATAGAATGAGCCACAATAACTGTGGCTTTTTACAAATAACAGACAGGAGAATTCCGGCAATATGGAAAACCTTATAATACCTAAGAATTATGAATCAGCACTGAACCTTCATGACACGCAGGTCGCGATCAAGACTGTAAAGGACTGTTTCCAGCGTCTTCTTGCAGAAAGACTGAATCTGCTGAGAGTCTCGGCACCGCTCTTTGTAGCGCCTGAGACAGGACTCAATGATAATCTTAACGGGATTGAGCGCCCTGTGTCTTTCGACATAAAGGAGCAGGGAAGAGACGCGGAAGTTGTTCAGTCGCTTGCCAAATGGAAGAGATATGCGCTCAAGCGCTACGGCTTCCATCACGGAGAGGGCCTGTATACAGACATGAGCGCTATCCGCCGGGACGAGACCACTGATAATATTCATTCTATTTATGTCGATCAGTGGGACTGGGAGAAAATAATAGACAAGGATGAGCGCAATATTGAAACATTGAAATCAACAGTGCGCGATATATACGCGGTTCTCCGCAAAACCGAGAAATACATGGCGATCTGCTATGACTATATAGATGAGAGCCTTCCAAGGGATATTTTCTTTGTGACGACATCTGAGCTTGAAGAAATGTTTCCTGACAATACACCAAAGGAAAGAGAGTATTTCATAGCAAAGGCCAAAGGCGCTGTATGCATAATGCAGATAGGGGATGACCTGACGGACGGCAAACCGCATGATGGCAGAGCTCCTGACTATGATGACTGGAAACTCAACGGAGACATTATAGTATATTACCCGGTACTTGATATTGCACTTGAGCTCTCTTCGATGGGTATACGTGTCGATGAGAAATCTCTCGCGTATCAGCTTAAGAAAGCGGGATGCGAGGACAGAGCGGAGCTTCCGTTCCAGAAATCCATACTTGAGGGAAAACTTCCTTACAGTATCGGCGGCGGCATAGGCCAGTCGCGTATATGCATGTTTTTCTTAAGAAAAGCTCACATAGGCGAAGTCCAGTGCTCTATCTGGCCAGACGATGTTGTTGATGAAGCTGAGAACAATGGAATACATATTTTGTAATACTGCTGATGTGCAGTATTTACCAACGCGAATGCATGGCGATTGAGATGAAGACATCCGTCCGCAGCCTTGTCGAATTTCTGCTGCGGAACGGAGATATAGACAACAGAACAGGAAATGCACCGGAAGATGCCATGCTGGAGGGGTCTGCAGCACACAGACGTCTTCAGAAGCAGGCCGGACCTGACTATGAGTCGGAGGTCTCTCTCTCTTGCAAGTGGGAATATAAGGAACCATATAATACGCTCATAGGGAGCTCACAGCCTGTAATCGCACATGATAAGAGTGCAGATATACAAGGCGGGAGCGCTCACACATCTTTTTCAGTAATAGTCGAGGGACGCGCTGACGGGATATATACAGGAAATCTCCCCGACGATCCATCAAGTCCCAGAGCCCCGGTAATAGATGAAATCAAAACCACATATCGAAATCTCTACAAAATGACAGCACCCGAGCCGGTTCATCTGGCTCAGGCGTTTTGTTATGCATATATGTATTGCTCTGAGAATAATCTGCCATTCGTATACATCAGAGTCACATATTACAATCTTGACAATGAAGACATCCATTATTTCTATGAAAGAAAATCTCTGTCAGAACTCACTGAATGGTTCACAGCGCTGATGCATGAATACCAGAAATGGGCTGAGTTCGCGCTGCGCTGGATGGACTGCCGGGGAAAATCAATTCATGAGTTGACGTTCCCGTATGAATATCGCAAAGGACAGAAAGAACTGGCATCCGATGTATACAGGACGATAGTGCACGAAAGGAAACTGTTCCTTGAAGCTCCGACTGGAACAGGCAAAACAATTTCTGCTCTTTTCCCATCAATAAAGGCAATGGGTGAGAACAAGGCGGAACGCATTTTCTACCTCACGGCAAGGACAGTGACGGCATCTGTTGCTGAAGAAACGATAGAGACACTGCGCAGCAGAGGCCTTAAGCTCAAAAGTGTTATATTGACCGCCAAGGACAAGATATGTGTACTTGATAAGCCGGACTGTAATCCTGACGAATGTCCAAGAACACGCGGCCATTATGACAGGATCAACAAAGCGGTTTATGACATGTTGACTCATTCAGACAATATGAGCAGAGAAACAATAATAGAATTTGCAGCAAAACATGAGGTCTGCCCTTTTGAAATGTCACTTGATCTCAGCCTGTTTTCTGATGTAGTGATCTGCGATTATAATTATGTTTTTGATCCGCATGTGTACCTTCGAAGATTCTTTGGCGACAGCATAGGTGACGCTGTAAGGAATAATTATATTTTTCTTGTCGATGAGGCTCACAATCTGGTGGACAGAGGCAGGGAGATGTACAGCGCTCGCGTGTCGGAGGAAGAACTGCGCTCAGTTTCAGGAGCGATTACTGCCGGCAGTCATGCTGCGCAGTATATTACGCTTGCGGATAACATAGACGAAGCGGCTGACGAACTGAGGAAGCTCAGGGCAGTCATGGGTAATACGCTGAGGGTGTGCTCTGAAGAGGATATAGCAGGTTTTGATGAGTCGATTAACAACCTGTATAAATTCTTAAGTCTTCTGATGGACAATGAAAGACGGGCAGCAAGGCGTAGAAAAAAGAAGATATCGCGCAAAAGAGGGGAACTTCAGGAGAGAATACTGAACTTTTACTTTGAAATATCACATTACCTGCTGATAAGGGAACTTCTGGATGATCACTACAGGATATACACGGAATTATCAGATGGAAAATTCTATATCCGCCTGTTTTGCATGGACCCGGGAAAAAATCTGAAGTCATGCATGGACAGGGGAAGATCGACCATACTGTTCTCAGCGACGCTTCTGCCCATACAGTATTATAAAAAACTGCTCGGCGGGACGGATGAAGACTATGAGGTATATGCACATTCAGTGTTTGATCCGGATAAGAGAGCGCTGCTTATAGCCAATGATGTGACCAGTATGTACAAAAGGCGCGGACCTGAAGAATATGACAGGATAGCGCAATGCATAGAAGGAGTAATTTCAGGCAGACATGGAAATTACCTTGTTTTCCTGCCTTCATATGCATTTATGAAGGAAGTTGCGGACGCATTCGAGTATGATCACTGCGATCATAAAAGAATTGATACGATAAGGCAGACACAGAATATGGGGGAACAGGAACGCGCTGATTTTCTGGGGAGGTTCGAGACAAGTTCAGACGAGCATTCACTCATAGGCTTTGCTGTTCTCGGAGGAATATTCTCCGAGGGTATAGATCTGAAACATGATTCACTGATAGGAGTCATCATTGTCGGCACCGGGATACCACAGGTTTGCAGCGAGCGAGAGATGCTGAGACAATATTTTGACGGCACAGGAGTGGATGGTTACGACTATGCTTACTGTTACCCTGGAATGAATAAAGTATTGCAGGCAGCAGGACGTGTCATCAGGACAGAAGATGATCTGGGGGTGGTGGCATTGCTTGACGAACGCTTTACCAGAATGAAGTATTTGAGACTTTTCCCAAGAGAATGGACAAATTATCAGACAATTACAACGGACGAAGCGGGGCATGCTGTTGACAATTTCTGGAATGAGTGGCTCTGAACAGTCCGAAAATCAATGTTTTCGCTTGTTAAGCGCCGCAATGTGCCGGCTCATCCGACACGAACCACTGAGCAGAACAATTCGCAGAATATTCAGACTATATATTAAATTGCAGATACAATAACCGACACGGTCCGTACAAACCAAACGGTCAAAAGAATCAAAAATGTGGATAACTCGGTGGATTTGGGGGATTCCCGGCCAAAATGTGATTCATTATTATCGAAATGAGTATTCGCTCTGGTCAACGCAAAAAACGCAAGGAAGTTGTCAGACAATTCGCAGACCAGTACGGTCAACTGGCAAATCTGCACTGATTTGACTTGTTTTGCCAACACTGCACGTACTCAGGCATGATGACAATTATGACCGGTCAGGCTCTCAGGTTGAAAGTATGGAAGAATCTGTGTAAAATCTTTTTTTGTCGGGACATTTGTTTTTTTGATGGACCGCGAGGAGGAAAGTTTATATGTGGGCAGATGAAAGTGTGTTTTATCAGATATATCCGCTGGGAATGTGCGGAGCACCAAGGGAAAACGACGGGAATGATCCGGAAGCAGAAGATGATGGGACGGGCAACAGAGTCGCACATAGAATTTTGAAGGTTATTGATTTCATACCTCATCTTAAGAAGCTGAATATAAATGCAGTATATTTCGGACCTGTCTTCGAATCCGACTGTCACGGGTATGATACAAGGGATTACAGAAACATAGACAGGCGTCTTGGAACAAATGAGGATTTCAAAAAGGTCTGTGATGCTCTTCATAAGGAAGGAATCAGGGTGATCCTCGATGGCGTGTTCAATCATGTGGGACGCGGATTCTGGGCATTGAATGATGTGAGGGCCAACAGGCAGAACTCAGCATACAAAGATTGGTTCAACATAAGTTTTGACGGTAACTCTTCCTATAATGACGGATTCTGGTATGAGGGCTGGGAAGGCCACTATGAACTTGTGAAACTTAATCTTAAGAATGATGCTGTGATCAGCTATTTGCTCGACACGGTGAAACTCTGGTTCGATGAATTCGGAATAGACGGGCTAAGACTCGATGTCGCGTACTGTCTTGACAGAGATTTTCTGAAGCGCCTGCGCTCATTCACGAACGGCCTGGAGTCTGACTTCTGGATGGTGGGCGAGATAATCGGCGGTGACTGTAATACCATTATGAACGACGATATGTGTCAGTCGGCGACAAACTATGACTGCTATAAGGGACTGTTCTCAAGTTTTAACTCAATGAATATGTTTGAAATTATTCATTCGTTGATGAGGCAGTTCGGTCCTGAGCAGTGGTGCGTATACCGCGGCAAACATCTTGTCTCGTTCGTGGATAATCATGATGTGACAAGAGTGGCTGATATTCTTTCAAATCCAAAACATATTCCGCTGATTTACGCGCTGTCTTTCGGGATGCCGGGGATACCATGCATCTATTACGGAAGTGAGTGGGGGATTCGCGGTGACAAAAAGGACGGAGACAATGCGCTGAGACCGGCTGTCGAAAAACCGGAGTGGAATGAACTTACTGATTTTATCTCAAAACTTGCTGCGGCAAAACGCGGATCAGAAGCTTTGAACTACGGCGATTTCCGGAGCGTGCTGCTCACGAACCGTCAGTGTATTTTTGAGAGACAGAGCGAGAATGAAAGAGTGATGGTAGCTATAAATGCCGACGAAGCCGACTATAATGCGGATTTTGACGCCGGCTGCGGACAGGCCATCGACCTTATCACAGGCAAAACACATGATTTCGGCGGTGGAAGTCTCCTCCCCGCATACAGTGCACAGCTTTGGAAATGCGAAAGAAAGCGTTGACAAAGCAGGGTCGCTGTAGTAAATTCTGATACAATACTTAGGAAAACATACTAAACAAGTAGGAATACACAACGAAGGGAAAGCGCCGGCCTATGTCAGATATTATTGAAGTAAAGAATCTGGTCAAGACGTTTACGACCAAGGACGCCACTATAGAAGCACTGAAAGGTATCGACCTCAATATAGAAGAGGGAGATGTTTTCGGGATAATAGGTATGTCAGGAGCTGGCAAGAGCACTCTTGTGAGATGCCTGAATTTCCTTGAAAAGCCGACTTCAGGAACTGTCATGGTGGAAGGCAGGGAACTTGAGAGCCTTAAGGATGCGGAATTAAGAAAGCTTCGCGGCAGCATAGGGATGATATTTCAGGGGTTCAACCTTCTCATGCAGTCAAATGTAATCACCAACATAATGTTTCCTCTTGAGATAGCCGGTGCAGATAAGGATAAAGCTCTTGAACGTGCCAGAACCTTACTTAAGACGGTGGATCTCGCCGAAAAGGAGAAGGCATATCCGGCGCAGCTCTCCGGCGGTCAGAAACAGCGTGTCGCCATAGCCAGAGCTCTTGCCACGGAACCGAGGATACTGCTCTGCGATGAGGCGACAAGTGCTCTTGATCCGCAGACCACTGCATCGATCCTGGAACTGCTTCGTAAGATCAATAAAGAGATGGGCGTCACAATAGTTGTCATAACGCATCAGATGTCGGTAGTCCGTGAGATATGCAACAATGTTGCGATAATTGAGGACGGAGCACTTGTCGAAACAGGCAGGGTGGCTGAGATATTTGCCCACCCGAAGAGCAAGGCGGCAAAACGTCTGATAATCGAAGGAAAAGATCCGGACGAATGGGAAGCGCAGAACAAAGCAATTGCCGGAAACGGCAGTATGGAACTGCCTGCTGAGCTTCACGAGGACAGGAAGATACGTATTGTTTTCCAGACTAACTCGTCATATGAGCCGGTCATTGCAAATATGATCCTCAGATTTGGAAAACCTGTGAATATTCTCAGGGCTGACACAAAGAACGTCGGCGGTACGGCCAAAGGAGAAATGATATTGGGCCTTCCGAAGGAAAGGGACACGCAGGAAGAGATGATAAAGTATCTGAAAGAACGTGATCTTGCCGTTGAGGAGGTGACCGGGAATGTTTAACTGGGATGCAACAGTAGTGAACATGATACTGAAGGGCATAGCTGAAACACTTTATATGACATGTGTTTCGACCATTTTCGGATATGTCCTCGGGCTGCCGCTCGGAGTCCTTTGTGCTGTCTCGGACAAGGAAGGAATCCGTCCGAATCAGCCATTGTACCGCGTGCTTGATATTGTTATTAATATAGTAAGAAGTATTCCTTTTCTTATTCTGCTGATTGTCCTTATTCCGTTCACAAGATTTGTTGTCGGAAAGAGCTATGGCTCGACCGGGACAATTGTTCCGCTTGTAATATCCGCGGCACCTTTCATAGCACGTATGGTGGAGAGCTCAATAAAGGAAGTTGATCATGGGGTAGTAGAAGCGGCACAGTCAATGGGCGCATCTAACTGGACAATAATCCGCAAAGTGCTCCTTCCGGAATCGAGGGTTTCCCTTATAACAGGTGTTACGATCGTTTTCGGCACAGTGCTCGGATACTCCGCAATGGCAGGAACAGTAGGTGGCGGAGGACTCGGAGACATCGCTATCCGTTATGGCTATTACCGCTACCAGGCCGATATCATGATAGTCACAGTCATACTTCTGGTGGCTCTGACACAGATTTTCCAGTTCGCTGGGATGAAACTCGCGTCAAAACTTGACAGAAGGAGAGCCTGACCTGGCTCCCGGTCTACGGGAATGTTCCGGGCAGAAATGCCCGTTACAGATATATATGCACCAACAAGACAGATCTGCAATGCGACACTGAGCAGTCGCATATATGCGCAGATCCAAATCTGACAGACAGCTCAGTCATGGAGGAGATATTATGAAAAAGAGGATTCTGGCAACTGTTCTTACATCTGTGATCATAGCCGGCGCTATCGCAGGCTGTGGATCAACAGGCAGCACCGGCACAGCAACTGCAGCGACATCAGCGGCAGCAAATGAAGCTGCGACTTCTGGCGACGCAGAGGCTTCTGATGCGGCAACCAGCGGCAGTGTTGTGCTGAAGGTGGCGGCAAGCCCCACACCTCACGCTGAAATTCTGGCGCAGGCAAAACCTATTCTTGCAGGGGAAGGAATTGACCTTGAAGTAACTGAGTTCGAAGACTACGTTCAGCCGAACGAGGTCGTAGAATCAGGTGATTTTGATGCAAACTATTTCCAGCATGTCCCTTATCTTGAGTCATTCAATGAGGAAAAGGGCACACACCTTGTCACAGCCGGAAAGATCCATTATGAACCTTTCGGAATTTATCCTGGAACAAAGACAAGCCTTGATGATATCGCTGACGGTGATGTCATAGCTGTTCCGAACGATACAACAAATGAGGCGCGTGCGCTGCTCCTGCTCCAGGACAACGGACTTCTCACACTCAAGGATGATGCTGGCCTTGAGGCAACTGTAAACGATATAACTAAGAACCCTCATAACCTTAAGATCCAGGAGGTCGAGGCAGCACAGGTCCCGCATCTTGTAACTGAAGTTGCCTACGTCGTAATGAACGGCAACTACGCACTGGAAGCCGGCTATACTGTTTCCAAGGATGCTCTCGCATATGAAGCTTCTGATTCTGAAGCTGCCAAAACATATGTAAATATCATCGCTGTCAAAGAGGGCAATGAGAACAACGATGCCATCAAGAAGCTTGTTGAAGTGCTGAAGAGCGACGAAATAAAGGACTTTATAAATTCAAATTACAATGGAAATGTTATCCCTTATGACGGTGACTGATTGACATTCAAATACTGACTTGTCATAATAAAGCGCCGATGGTAACTGACTTAACGTGCAGTCAGATCCATCGGCGTTTTTGACTCAAGATGGCCTGTGAACAGTAACGGGCTTCTTACTTGTTTTGATTCGATCCCGTCGCCTGAGTCGCTTGGCTTTGACTGGTAATCTTATTGTATCTTGTGCTTTTCCCACGTCCTGCTTTTATGATTAATGAGCTGTCACACATATCGCGCAGTATCCTTCCAGCAGTTGATGGGCTCACTTGCAGTATAGTTTCGACTTTTTCTCTGGTAATAGTGCCGTTTGTATCAATGCAGTCCAGCACCGTCTGCTGCTCTGAGGAGTTCTTCTCTTCACTTAAGTATAACGCATCATCATGAACCATCTGCGGCAATACTATCTTGAATGAATTAGGTGCCACCAATATTTCAGGCTTACTATCCGAAGCGCCATACGCATTGCGGATTTTCTGTATACCTGTTCCGTATGCTTCTATCAGGTCGAGGCGATAGAATATATCTGCCAGCTTTTTATTTCTGCACACCGAAATGCCGAGCATAATGTCTTCTTTGTGAATTCCAGGCAACAGGCCACCAATAGAAACAAACTCAATTCTATCACTGTAAATGCTTATCAATGTGCTTGCACTGTATGAGTAATCCCTATGAATAATGCTATTAAGCAATGCTTCTCTTAATGCATCATCAGGAAATGACTTTTCATCCTTCCGATATAGTCCCTGGAACGATGCTGCTGTTGGATTATTCAATTGCATAAATTCATAACTATCCTCAAGCTGTTTCAATAATGATCCATAAAACTCCTTACGATCCCTGAATTCAGTCTGATCCTTACCTGCAAATACCGCTGTCTTGACTGAAAATGGACATTGATCAGATAGCAACAGGCCTAAATTCGTCCATAATTTGTTTTGCTTTCTCAATCCAAGCGTAATCATCTGCTCGTTTGCAAGCTTCATATTATGCTGCCTAAAGATGTCTTTAGCCTTACTAAAAGTCAGATCCTGCAAAACAGAAACTTCATTTTCATATGTATCCCCATAGGAATTTGCGAAAGAAACAATTTCCTTCTTCAGTTCGTCAGTTACTTCACGTTTAAATTCTACGTTCTCGTTTTCATTCATAATCGAATCTCCTCTTTCTAGTCATCATTCTACTCATTCTATTCATTATCGTCAATATGCGTAGCTAGAATGATTAGTAATGATTAGAACATTTGTTACTGTTCACAGGCGGTTCCTTCAGGAGCTTTGACAGTATAGATTACCTTTGCAGCAATAACATGATATAATTGACCCGAACATATTCTCCAGACATGAGGTGAATACATGGGTGATCAGAAAAAAGCGGCCGATAAGTTATATGATATCAGGCGCACAATACTTGTTGTAGATGACGAAGAGGTGAACCGTGAACTTCTGAAGAAATATCTCAGGGACGATTACGAATTGCTGTTTGCATGCAATGGATTGGAAGCTCTCAGGATCTGTCATGAGAATGCCGGAAGAATAGCATTGATAATGCTCGATCTCGTGATGCCGGTGATGGATGGATATGAATTCATGGAAGTTGCAAGGAAAGAACCAGACATTTCCCTGATACCGATAATAGTCACCACGGTCAAGGATATGGAAGAGGACGAGATACACGCGCTTAAGCTCGGTGCAAGTGATTTTGTAACCAAGCCATACAGCCCGGAGATCATGAAATTACGTGTTTCACGGACTATAAGTCAGGTCGATTCAGAGAGCATTATAAGTTGGCTTGAGAGGGATACTGTGACTGGTCTTTATTCAGAGAACTTCTTCTTTTCGTATGCCGACAGGCTCAAGATGGAATATCCTGATGTCAGTTGGGATGTTCTGTGTGTAGACATTGAAAATTATCATCTTGTGATCGATATGTATGGCAAGGAAGAGGCTGAGAATATCCTTAGAGCCATTGCTGATATACTCAGAGATGATATGTGGAAGAGTGGTGTCGGGATAGCATGCCGCTCGGATTCAGATCTGTTCTTTATGATCCTGCCGCACAGGAATGATTACAAAACTTTCCTCAGAAAAGTATTCAGTTCATTTGAATCAAGACCTGATATTCATCATGTTATACTGCATTTTGGTATTTACCAGAACATAGACAGAGAAGAACATATAGAGAAAACATGTGATAAAGTCATATCCACTGTTTACAAGACTCGTGGTGTGAGTAGTCTTTGTATTACATATTATGATAAGAAAATGAGGGATGAATTGATGGAAAGGCAGATTCTCATTGAGGAGCTGCCGAGCGCATTAAGGGATAAACAGTTTGAAGTGTATTACCAGCCAAAATGTTCATTGCCTGATGGAAAACTTGTAGGCGCGGAAGCACTTGTCAGGTGGAATAACCCCGAGAGGGGATTTATGCCTCCGGATTCGTTCATTCCGCTCTTTGAAAAAAATGGACAGATATATCAGGTTGATAAATTTGTCTGGGAGGAAACATGCAGACAGATAAGGGAATGGATAGATAAGTTCGGAAGCTGTGTTCCGATTTCTGTAAATATTTCGAGAACTGATGTTTATGATCCGAAGATGCCTGATGTCATCTCCGAATTTGTGAAGAAATATGATCTTGATATCAAACAGCTCCATCTTGAAATAACTGAGTCAGCATACATGAGAGATCCTTCGCAGCTTGTAAAGATTGTTGAGAATCTTAGAAATCGCAGTTTTGTTGTGGAAATGGATGACTTCGGAAGCGGGTATTCTTCGCTCAACATGATTGCCGGACTTCCAATTGACATTCTGAAGCTAGACATGAGGTTCCTGCGCGATGACCGGGATGATGGCAAGCCGAAGGATTCAGAAAACAATGAAAAATCTGTACTGCTGCGCTCGATAATGGACATCGCCGATTGGAAAAAGGTGCCGGCTATCGCAGAGGGAGTAGAGACCAAAGACCAGGTGGGAATGCTCACAGACCTCAAATGCGGTTATGGTCAGGGCTATTTCTTCTCAAGACCGGTTCCTGCCAGAGAGTTTGAGAAGTTCCTTGAGAATCCCGAAAGAAGTCTTATACCGGAAACGGAAAATTGACAGAAAAATTAGCAATCGTGCCTTGACATGAATTTTTGTTTATAGTATATTATGACTTGCGCGTGACAAAACGCGAGTCATAAATGCGATAGTAGCTTAGCTGGTAAAGCGCCACCTTGCCAAGGTGGAGACCACGGGTTCGAATCCCGCCTGTCGCTTTCAAAAAAACCCCGCAAACTCAAGACTTGCAGGGTTTTTATTATTGGCCTGAAAAAGTGATTTTTTGTTTTTTCAAAGTTTTTCAAAAAAGCATTAAGATTCCTTCCGCTGGATTGTTCTTCTTTTGAATCGACATTGTGGTTCCTTTCTCACTGATAAATTTTGTAATAAAAAAGGGGCTCCCTTTCAGGAACCCCGTAAACTCTAAAACAATGATCCACTTCCTAAACTCATATTTCCGCCTCCATTTTTAGATTTATTGTAATCGAGGATCCCTATATTGTCAAAACTGTTATTTTATCTCATTTACCGTACTGCCATAGTTTTCCTTTCTTGACGCATCTGATATATGGCCACGTTCTTCTTGCTGTTTTTGACGCCAGCGCGTATATAATCCAATAGCATTAGTATAATATTTCATACCACCAGATTGATTGATTGGAGAAATATCAAAATATAGTAATTGCATCATTTCAATGTAAGTTTGATGAAGTGAAGAAAAAACAACACTTTCATCAGCAGTTTTATGAGTGAAATTCATAGCAAAATATTCGAGGTCGTTCATTTCTTCAAGAACAATATGACGCATGAAGTATTCAACAACCCCATTAACACTAATTGTGATTGTTCGATTTTTGCTATCAGTGTCCTTTTGTGTAATATAGTTTTCGACATTAAGGCCAAGAGAATATATGTTATTGGCTTCCATTACTGCTTTAGCAAATATGTCCTGTTGTTTTATTTGCTCAGTTTTATCTATATTGGCATCAGTAGCAATCGTTTTCAATTAATCCATATCAAAATTGACCATTTCATTTTTGTTTAGTTCTCTTACAACATCAGTGAGATGTGTTGCGTCATATACATACCTTATTGGCTGCGCAAGAGAAATAATATTGTTTTTGTAGTATAAAGACAAATCAATAGCCTTTTGAATCTGAACTGTTTTTGCATTGTTCCTGGCCGCACTGGAGCTAATATAATATTGCCAAACAGCAACAACAACACCACTTACCAAAAATATGTTTGTTACAATCTGGAGAAAAGCAGATGTATTAATAAGTGAAGCGTTGAATATAAAATGATACGCAATTGGCAGTATTATCATCGCCATCACAATCAGTATCGTGATTAAAAAACGGCTGCCAGTGATTATACATTTTATAGAATTTGATGCATTTGAAGATTTTTTCATAATCTCTCCTTATTTTGAAGCACATTTATAATTTTGTCGTAAAAGACTTTGGCTGCAGTACGGTACAAGAAAGAACAGAAGATTAACAGAGACGCGGACAAAGATGATATGTCCATTCCCACCATATTGTGGAACGGAGAATAAAGCAAACCTTAAATCCGAAATCATCGAATTTAGTGCATTATTTCAAAAGCTGTGAAATTTTGATGACTTCTGGTACATCACGAATGAATATAACAGACATAATAAAAGGCAGTCACCTGATTGTGGTGACTGCCTTTCGTTTATTCTTATTTCCAGCTGTTATGCCAATAGCGTGAGACAGTTTAATAACCAGATCGATATCAACGCGTTTACTATCAAATTCTTTGAACCTTTTCCTTTGCCACTGCATCTTATTGATTGTAAGGGGGTTTTTGTAACACAAAAACAGCGTTTCCTTACACTTTACAACAATGACATATGGAAGTCTGTTGTCATATAGATAGTGGCAACATCATTGTCAAATATTCGGGGAAAAGGAGTGAATATGAGAAGGAAAAAGAAGAGTAACATACTGAAGAGGCTACTTGCGGTAGCATTATGCGTCGCGATGTCAGTAAGCCTTATGCCGACCAGCTCAATGGCTGAAGTTTCAGGGGTGGGAATGCGTCGTCTGATGTGAGTCAGAATGGCTTAACCATGAGCTTTTCTCCTCAGAGCATTGAAGAGGGAGCGACAACACAGGACATAGGTGTAAGTGTAAGATCAGATAACAACGATAAGAGCATAGAAGGTATAGAAGCCGACGGGACATTTCATGAGGGCAGCAGTTTTACATATACTGCCACGGAAAATGGAACGGTGGCTTTTGTTGTGCGCTATAAAGATGTAATTGATAAATCTGATAACAGTGATGCAGCAGAAGATGCAACAACAGCAGGTACTGCGGATACAGCAGATACGGCGGATTCATCTTCAACAGCGGCAACTTCAGAAGAAGGAACGACAACAGAAGGAGCAACTGAAGGGACAACAGCTCCCGGGGCAGGCAGTACAGCAGATGGGAGCACAACAGAGGATCCTTCAGGTGGAGCGGCGACAGAAAAGCCGGCAGAAGGCAGCACTACTGAGACTCCTGCTGAGGAACCATCAGGCAGTACGACTGAAGACACAACGACTACAGCACCTGCAGAAAGTGTACCTGAAGAGAACGCACCTGCTGAGAACAAAGATGAAGTCACATCGACATCATCTGAAAATACAACAGCAATGGCAGAGATCATTTCATCCGTCAGGAACATGTTCGTATTGACTGTACAGGCAGCGGAAGGTGAGACGCCGGCAACAGAACAGACGCCTGCACCAGAGCAGATATCAGAACCTGCACCGGCAGATGAGCCGGCACAGGAACCCGAGGAAGTACAGCCGGCATCTGAAGGCGAAGGAACGCCATCAGAGACGCCTGCAACAGATAATGGAAATGATCCTGAAACAGAAGTGACTGAGGCACCAACAGAGCCTGAAGGAACAAAACCGGAAGGCACGACAGGAACAGAAGAAGATACGACAGGCACACCTGAAGAAACAAGTGAAGAAAAGACTGAGACATTTACATATGAGGTGACAGGTCTTGCAGAAGCAATAGATTATACATTCAAGATCAGCGGAATTGATGATACCACAGTGCAGGCAAGTACAAAGAAGACAGAAGAGCTCTTCCATATGCTTGACGGTGTAAAGCTTGCCATCTATCTTGCAAACGGAACAGATGAAGTGATCGATGAGACAATAACTTCTGGATATGAAGTTAAAGTAACAAATGTTGAGTTCACGGCAGCAGAGAAATCAGATAAAGACTACAGCTATACCTTTAAAGATGGCGATAAGGATATCAGTGCATCATATACAGATGGAGATTCTTATAAGATCACTTATGCTGTCTACAATAAAGAAACAAAACAGGTCATTGAGGGAACAGAAGCAGAGCGTACCATTACAGTAACAAAGGAAAAAGAAGCCTTCGATCAGACCGTAGAAGTAGACGGAGTAAAGATAAGGGTACAGGCAGAGGCAGGAGTATTCCCTAAGGGAAGCAAGCTTGATGCAAGCGGCCTTAATGATGAGAACAAAGACAGCAAAAAAGCAAGATCATCTCTTTCCAAAGAAGATCAGGCAACGCTCGAGAACATCGACAGTGCTGTAGAAGAAGAGAGAGCAGAGAAGAAAGACGACAAAACAAATGTAGCGCTGTCATATACCTTTGATATATTTGATATAAAGGTACTGGATGAAGACGGCAAGGAAGTAGAGCCGGATAATGACGCAGGAAAAGTAAAAGTATCATTCACTACAGATGAGATAGCGGATGATAACCTTACAACAGATGTTTATCATGTAACAGAGAATTCAGGTGCTGAAGATCTTAAAGCAGAGCAGATGGATATCAATAGCGATAATGATACAGCATCAGCAGATACAAAGAGCTTCTCATACTATGTAGTAGAGTTTACATACGGCGGCTTACAGTATGTACTGGATGGAGACAGCTCAGTAGCGCTGTCAGACATCCTTGATAAAGTAGGACTTACAGGAGAAGCTACAGACGCAAAGAGCAGTAATACCAAACTGTTCACGGTAAAGAAAGACGATTCGGATAAATGGATGGTCAAAGCGCTTAAGGCATTTACAAGCGATGAGACATTGGCAGTTACTATAAAAAACAATGATACCGAGATCGAATATGTAATAAAGGTAACGGATGAGAAAACTGCATATTCGGGTGGTAAACTATGGCTTACAGACACTCTGAATCACATCCAGAGTCCAACTGATAAAGGAGCCGGAACAGCAGATCCCAGTGAGTATAACCTCGCTACTGACACCAAGGACTTTGTTATTCACTATATAGCTTATTCAAACAAAGCCGGAACTGAGACTACATACGGAGATCAGATACTGGTAGTTGATCTTCCGACGTACGGATTTACTCTTGCAGGTATGCCTACGGCAACGAATGGGATAAAGGCGGTAACAGCATATGACGCAAGTGGGAATGTGACAACTGATTCCACAAAAGCAGTAAAACTGTCACTAAAGCTCGATATGGAATCGATAGGAGCGACAGGCGATTCCGGCTGGCATTACAGTCTTCTGATGAAGAGAGCCGCGCTTAGTGACGCGGACTGCGCAAAGTGGCTTACAGATGGAAAACTTACAACAAAGATCGATGCAAAGATCTGTATAGGTGATGATGACACCTTAATAAATGTAGGAAGCGGCTCCAACAAGCCTGAGTATATCTGGAATCTCAGCCCGAAGAACTATGACAGCAATGTGACAGTGGCGGGTGATCATACACAGCTTGTATCAAATGATCCTTCAGTAGCAAAAGACCAGCTGAATAATGTTTCTGACGCCTGGTCATTATATAATTATTCTAACAGGGATTATTATGTCTATACTCAGGGAACGATCCATGATGGCGATGAACCCCTTATGACACTTAAGCAGATAAAGATCTATGTCCCGAAGAACGGTACAGAGACTGGTTCCTTTACAATCACTGGAGTTGATACCAGAAGAGATGCCACCTACTATGATATTGATCTTCATAACAATAGTTATACTGTCAGTGATGTGCAGGATGATAATGACGGTAAAGGAAAGTACTACATTTTAAATCCAAACACAACAGCTTACAATAAGGGATCTTCTGATAATACCGCAGCTGACTACTGGTCGGATGCAATCACCTATGGAATCCAGGTAAGGTGGGCTATAGCAGATGGAGTAACAAAACTTGCTGATGATACTCTTTATACAGCTTCAGATCCCGTATTCACATTTACTGTTCCTGATGGAACAAGTGGATCAAAAGATGTTGACGTCACAGGAGCAGGGCAAGGCGGCAAGATTCAGACAACTACTACGAATAAGGTGGATTGTTTTAAGTACACTTATATAGATAATGGATATAACCTTCGTAAATTCTCAAGTGGAGGATATTATTCTGACAACGGCGTCAGTGCAGACAGCTATTACAATGATGTTCGCTATGTATCTATCAGTAACGATAATTATTCTAAATATGATTCTGCTACTGGAAAATACACTGGGTATGTTCCTAACAATAACGGAGCATGCACAGAGACTTATGAATTTCCTGAAGAGATACAGCCATCTCAGTGGAGCGGTTGGAGCAACGGCTTTAACGCTGGGTCGCAGAAAATAAATAAGGTAGTATACTGGACAGCTGATGGAAACAGTCATGAAGCTCTTTTGAATCAGACGATACATATGACAGATCAAAACGGGGGTAAAGCTGTTTCTGTTGATTTTGACACTTCAGGTGGAAGAGTCACTAAGGTTCAGGTCTACTGGGATGAAATATACAAAAATCATACAAATGGAAGTACAGCTGCTGTTCATTCAGCCTTTAACATCTATGTCACTCCGGAAGCTTCCGGTATGCTGCAGGTGAAGTACTCTTCAGAGTGTACGGATACTTCAGAAGGCGCAGTAATTAATCCAAACGATAACTTTGCTTCCCAGGCGGCGCAGGATGTCACCAGCCCTGTAAGTGAGAGCGGAGTTGCGGCAGACGATTTCATGTGGGTAATGGTAACAGAAAAGCCATGTTCAACTATTGATGTTGACCAGACTGATAAAATAGATTTAGGCTGGAAACCAATACAGTGTGATGATGGATTCTATCGTAATAACTGGGAGCTGTATTACAACTATAATGGAGATTTAAAAGATACCAAGGCAACAGCGCTCAATCCGAGAATAGTGCTTAATGTATCAACGCTTAACATAGTTGGCCTTGATTCAGACGCTGACAAGATGGGCCTTCTTACTGGTAAGTTCACAGCAGCGGCGGCATTAAGCGGCTGGACGATAAAGTACACACTTGCCGATAATGCGACCGGAACAGTCGGAGCAGAGCAGACATACACCGTTCCCGCTAATACAGCAGATGGGACTGAAATAAATCTGAATATTGATAGAAGTACATCTCATCTGGCAAGTTTGGAACTATCCTATGAAGGAAATTATAAGATAGGAGAAGCTTATACGGCTTCAGGAGCAAGTGATAACAAACTGCTGCTCTTTAAGAACATCGAATATGAGATGCGTCGTACAAACTGGGCAGGAGATAAACTCACAGTAGTTGATAATCCGACCGGATGGTATCATGCAGCAAGTGGAGAAATAAGAGTTCAGTTGCAGGGGAAATATTACAATGATGACTGCACAGATTATAATAGGCCGCATACCTCTACAAAAGGACAGACATTTGGAAGCGCTGATTACAGTTATAGAGTCGCATATCAAATAGGTATCCTGGATCGTCATTATGTTGTCAATAACAATACTTCAGATAATCTCATTGCCGCAGAATCAGACGCAGATACTAAACTAAGCATCTATCAGACACAGACAGCAACTCAGAAAGTGACTTTCCAGACAAAAGCCTGGACTAAAGAAAGCAGTGCCGATATTAATATGACTGGTACTGCCGGATGGGGATACAATGCTGAGATGCTTTGGACCTTCCCGGAGTCAGCTTACGTGGAGATAACTGATAGCCAGTTTGCTCCTGCTGTAGATGATTGTTCTTTCCTTGGATATAACAACGCGTCAGGGAAAGTGAAGATCGAGAAGGTAATAGACTCTGACGGTAAAGTATGGATCAAAATGGCTGTAACCAGTCAACTTACCGAACGGGAAAGAAGACAGATTGCAAAAGACTTTTTTTCAAACTGGTATGGAACGCCACAGACAAATTGTCTGAAATTCATGCAGGACGCTGTAGTGATAGCGGTTCAGAGTAACCCGGCGACAGCGGTAACAAGCGCTGAGAATAACATCCATCATTATCCGTTTGGAACTGTATATTATGATGTCAGCAGTATAGAGACAACATTTGACGGAAGTAAGGAGAAGTATTACAGCTACGCGGAGCTTAGTGGAGATCTGGCACAATTATCAGCCAACGCATCAACAGCGCTTGGCGCAACAGCTGAAAAGAAACTCTTCTATGTCGACTTATCAAAAGTAGAGGTAACAGTAGGACTGCAATCCCTTATAGGAGCTAACCTCTATCCAGGGAAGGGATCTACTACAGTCTATCAGGCAGCAGAGGGAGCGAAGTTCCCGGCAGTTACATTCTATCCGGATGAGAAGAATGACCTTCACGCTCATTATACGGTACAGGCACCTACAGTAGACGGAATAAAGGACTACACAGCAATCATCAAAGTGCCAAAGGCTGGAGATACGACATCCTATACAACAGACGCAGGAACGGTACAGACAGATTCCAATGCCTATAACATGTATCTTACAGGTTCATGCTCACTGGTAGGAGACTCAAGGCCCGGAACGCATAACTACTTCTACAGTAAAGATGGCGGAGCTACATGGACAGAGGATGCTGCTAATACAAACATAACACTTGGAACAACAGCTTCCTGGACAGCAGCTGACTGGAAAGCGGTAACACATGTAAAACTATACCTTGATGAGATGAAGAAAGACTCAAAGGTAGTAGTAGGACTGCCACTTTCAGCTGATGGTAAGAATACAACTGATGATGTCAGCGATTATATCGGAGGAACGTTCAGCTATAACATCGCAGGTTCAAAAGTAGACGGTCTCGTAAATCCTGCCCAGTATATCCAGGGAAGCTACACCATCAAGGGTACATCAGGATCAGTATGGTGGGATATCAATGAAGATGGCATAAAGGATGAAAGTGAAAAAGCGGCAGGTGGAATCAAACTTGAACTCTTCTCACCTGCAACGGATATACAGGATTATGATGGCAATACTATCTCTGCTAATACCAAGATAAGTGAGACAACTACAGCAGATGACGGCTCATATGTTTTGAAGAGCTATATACCTTTTGCAGATCAGGTAGCAAAGATAACGATGCCTGATGGAACAACACTCCTTACAAAGCTTTCCAGTGATACAGATGTAACGGACGTTGGAGATTCTAACTTTAAAAGAGATACAAAAGATGTGACACTTCCGGAGCTTCCAAAGTTTGGACAGGCACTTGAGGGAGTAGGAGCAGGGCTTATAAAGCAGCCCACAATAACAGCAAGTGATGTGTGGATCAACATAAAGGATGCGACAACAGCAGCAAACGCATGTCAGGGATCTGCAGCCAGTGAGAAGCCGAACAACCTTACACCCGCGATCACATATGCGAATGCAGCGGATTCATCTATAGCAACGATAGACGATACGGGTAAAGTAACACCTGTAAAGACCGGAGTTACAACAGCAACTATATCGGCATCCAACACACTTGCAGCTACAGATCAGAAGATAGACGCAGATACGGTAAGCGCGGAGTATAAGACATACGTGTTTAGCAACATAACCTATGACGCAAACACAGGAACAGGGACAGTACCTACGGACGATGGAAAGTACTATCCTTCAGATACAGCGTCAACAGATACAGTAACGGTAAAAGATGGAAGAGATACAGTTACAAAGAACGGCTATTACCTTGTTGGATGGTCAGAAGATAAGGACGCGAATCCTGATGATACGGGTGCGTTCAATGCGCCTGGTAGCTCCTTCCAGACAGGAAATCGTACAGATAATGTAACACTGTACGCTGTATGGCATATCTGCGACCCGGTAACAGATAATCCGGAAGTAACAAAGACAGTAACAGTAACAGATCTTCCTATAGAAAAAGGAGACACAGAGACCTTTAAATTTGAGCTGAAACCGGTAAGTTCAACAGTGAGCGGTATGACAAAAGATAAGATGCCAATGCCTGATGGGTCAGAAAAGGCAGAAACTGAAGATCAGAAGAAGACTGGAGAGGTAATAGTTAACGGTCCTGTAGTAAACAGCAGTGTAGCAACAGGAACATTTGTTTTTGGAGATATAACATTCAAGACTCTGGGAACATATATTTATAAGGTAAATGAAGTGGTCCCGGCAGATGATAAAAAGACAGCTGGATATGAGTATGATACTACGATATATACAGTAACCTATACGGTCACACAGGATACTACGGATAATACCAAACTGGTATGCAGCAGAAAAGTAAATGAAGCCGAGGTGACAAAGGTCAATCTGTCATTTACTAACAGCTATTCACTTGCACCAACAACGGATGATCCGCCGGTGCAGAAGGACATAACAGTCACAGAGCTTTCACCTGAAAAAGATGAGACATTTACATTTACCATGACACCTGTAAGCAGTACGGCTAAAGACAGAGTAAGCGGGGATGTACTTACAACAGCAACAATGCCTATGCCTGAAGGATCAGAGAATCAGAAAAAACAGGTGAGTATTGTAGGTGGTAAAGACGCGGCAACTGGAACAGTAGGAGCTGCAGAGTTCGGGACCATAACATTTAATGCGGCAGGAACATATGTCTATGAAGTAAAAGAAGAGCCGGTGAGTACAGATGGATATACCAATGATACGACAGTCTATACAGTTACATATAAAGTAACGCAGGTGATAAAAGATGGAGTAAATACGCTTAACAGCGTAAGGACCTTTACAAAACCTGATAGTACGGCTGGCGTAGATAAGATGACATTTAATAATACCTATACCAGGAAACCTGCCGAATCACCAACAACACCAACAACTCCATCGTCTTCTTCGCAGGAGCCCGCGCCAGCAGTGAAGTACCCTGCAGTAGCAGAGACGCCTATAGAGAAAATGATAGGAGGAGATACACCTGATACAGCATCAGCATTTACATTTACATTAACAGCAGATAACGCGAAGTATCCAATGCCTACTAACAGCACAGATGGCACAAAGTCAGTGATTATCCTGGGAGCAGGAACAGGGACATTTGGAAAGATAGCATACAACGCGGCCGGGACCTACACCTATAAGATCAGCGAGGTAAACACAGGAATCGAAGGATACACATACGACACTAACGTTTACACGATGAAGGTAGTGGTAACAGAAGGTGATGACAGATTTACAGCCAGTACCACAATAACAAGGTCGGACGGAACAGCAGCTGACAGATTTGCGTTCGGAAACGTCTACACTAAGCCAGTGGTAAAAGAAGTGCCATCGAGAGGCCCGCAGACCGGAGATGACAGTAACATGATGCTGTATGGCGGAATAACATTAATAGCATCTGCAGCACTTGTGCTCTTCCTTATTCTTGCAAAGAAGAGAAAGAAAGACGAAGAGGACACAGAGGAATAATTAATTTACAGATAAGGCAGTGTAATGAGAGGGAAGAGCCAGCAACAAGGCTCTTCCCTTTGTTATGTTGTCATGACGGTAGTTCCTGCCACTCTTTAGCATCGTTTATTCGAATGTAAATTTACGCCGCCTGCGTAAAACACTTAACTTGACAAACATATTAAGACCGATGACAATGATGCTATGAAAAAATCAGAGCATAACAAACACTATATAAAGAATAAGATACTTTTGTTTGCAGCATGTGTTTTGACTGCTGGCCTGACGGCAGGGACGCTGCAGACTGCAGCCGGGGAACAGGCGAAATACGACAATTATGTCGGCAAAACATTTTCCATCTGCGGTGACAGTATTTCCACTTTTGAGGGTTATACATATACGGATCTTAATTATTATCCGAAGGATACTGATGTTGATATACCGCTTAAGACCTGGTGGGGCCAGATGTCCGGGATGACAGGGATGAAGCTGCTTTCGGATTCTTCAGTGGGCGGCTCGACAGTCTGCGGCAATCCGAATGATCCGGAGGGCAAGTGTTTTACCAGCGACTTAAGGCTTACGAGGTTAATGAATCTTGAGGGTGAGAAGCCGGACGTTATTTTTGTTGAAGGCGGCGTCAATGACATGGCGCAGAACCGTGTACTCGTTCCGGACACATTCCAACAGGCAGTAATAAATCTTAATGATCCTGAAGGCCCGGATAATATAATTGTTTTTTCTGATGCTTATGACTTGCTGCTGACAAAGATCAGCAACCTTTATCCTGACGCGGAGATCATTTGCCTTACATGTGAAACAATTGCGACATTTGATAATGCTGACAGGACTTCATGGTACGAACCAAAGAACGGATTCGGCGCTACTGTCGAGGATTTTAATCAGGTAATCAGGACAGTTGCGGCTTATCACGGGGTGCGCGTTATAGATACTCACGAATGTGGCATCACGCAGGAAAATGTTGGCTTATTGATGCAGGAAGATGGCTTGCATCCTAATGCAACCGGCTGTATGATGATCGGACAGTATGTTGCGGGGCATATGAACAACAGTTCAGCATACTAATAAAAGTTCAGACGTGTAACGTCTGTATGAGGCAGTACAATCATGCGGCCATTATGGAAAAATATCAGGCTTTCAACGTTTCAGATAATTATTTACGGTCATGCGGGAATGATCCTGCTCGGTGCACTTTTACTGATGCTTCCGATATCATCAACGTCGGGACAGGTGACACCGTTCATTGATACTCTGTTCACAGCCACATCTTCAGCATGCGTCACAGGACTTGTAGTTCATGACACAGGAGCTTACTGGTCGTTTTTCGGGACGAGTGTAATAATAATACTGATTCAGATCGGCGGATTGGGCGTAGTGACAACAGCCGTTTCTGCAACGATGTTTTCCGGAAGAAAAATATCACTCATGCAAAGGAGCGTACTTCAGGAATCTATTGCCGCCACGCAGGTCGGAGGAATAGTCAGGCTGACCTCGTTTATACTGAGGGTGACAGCAATCTGTGAAATTTCCGGCGCGCTTCTCATGTTCCCTGTATTTGCACAGGATTTTGGCATTATCAGAGGCCTCGGCTATTCATTCTTCCATTCAATATCTGCATTCTGTAATGCCGGATTTGACCTAATGGGAGGAAAGCAGGAGTTTTCTTCGCTGACGTCCTATGTGAATCAACCTGTGATAAATATAGTTATAATGCTGCTTATAATCATCGGTGGTATAGGGTTCCTCACATGGGAAGATATCAAGAAAAACAAATTTCATTTTCATAACTATCGGCTTCAGACAAAGGTAGTACTGGTATTTACGATTGCACTGATCGCAGTGCCGGCGCTGTATTTTTACTTCTTTGAACTTAACGGAATGAGCGGGTCAAAACGTGTTTTCGCGGCGCTGTTCCAGGCAGTAACGCCAAGAACAGCAGGCTTCAATACAATTGATGAGGCTTCGCTAAGTGAGACAGGAAGAATGCTTACTATAGTGATGATGCTCATAGGCGGGTCGCCCGGGTCTACGGCAGGTGGTATGAAAACGACCACAGCAGCCGTCCTCATAGCATCCTGTATTGCAGTCTTCAGGCACATGGATCATTCCAATCTGTACTGCAGAAGACTTAAGCAGGAAGTCATCAGGAAAGCTTCGGCTATTTTCATTATGTATATCACGCTGTTCCTGGGGGCAGCGATGATAATAAGCAGGATTGAGCGTTTACCGCTTCTTTCATGTATGTTCGAAACGGCATCAGCTATAGGTACAGTCGGTCTTACTCTTGGCATAACACCGACACTGGGTACAATATCAAAGATACTGTTGATATTCCTTATGTTCTTCGGAAGAGTCGGAGGACTTACAATGATATATGCGACCGTAAGGAGAAGACCGGAAGTCGCAAGTTACCCACAGGAATATGTGACAGTGGGCTAAAGGGAGTGAAAAAGGGATAATATGAAAACGATATTGATCATCGGACTTGGCAGATTTGGAAGACATGTAGCAAGAAGACTCCATGAGATCGGTCATCAGATCATGGCGGTGGATAATAAGGAGGAGCGTGTTGAAGCGGCAATGCCGTATGTTACAAATGCGCTTGTCGGAGATGGCACGAGACATGATTTCATCGCTTCTCTGGGAGTGAGAGATTATGATCTGTGCATAGTGGCAATTGGCGATAATTTCCAGAGTTCACTTGAGACCACATCACTTCTTAAGGAACTTGGAGCCAAAAAGGTAGTGGCGAGAGCATCCAGGGATGTACACGCTAAATTCCTGCTTCGCAATGGAGCAGATGATGTTGTATATCCGGAGAAGCAGGTAGCTGAATGGACAGCAGAGCGTTACAGTTCCGATCTGCTGTTTGATTACTTCTCAATGGGAGATGGATATGCGGTCATGGAGATAGAGATTCCTTCGACATGGGTAGGAAAGAAGATCAGTGATCTTGATCTGCGCAAGCGGTACAACATAAACATTCTGGCCACAAAGCGTGACAGTAAGATCAACATGCAGATATCTCCGGATCTGGAACTTACAGGCAAAGAGACTCTGTTGGTGCTTGGCAAAGATGATGAGATACAGAAGTGCCTGAATGCTTAGTGCCGGGTCGATGTGCTTCATGTTCTTTTTTGCACATAGATTTAACGCAATAGCAACATTTTGATTTGTGTTATGATGTAAAATCAAAAAGAAATGTGAACAAAGAACTGATAACTGATAACACAACGGAGGAGAGATTATGAAAATTCTTGTAACAGGCGGCGCAGGTTATATCGGAAGTCATACGGTCATTGAACTGCAGAAGGCGGGACATGAGCCGATAATCCTCGACAATCTCTACAATGCGAGCGAGAAGGTCATATCAAGAATAGAAGCTATCACAGGGAAAAGACCTGCTTTTTATAATACTGATATACGCGACAGAGAAGGTCTCTGCAAAGTATTCGATGAAGAAAAACCTGATGCAGTCATACATTTCGCAGGCCTTAAGGCTGTCGGAGAATCAGTGAAGAAGCCCTGGGAGTATTATGATAATAACATCACAGGCACGCTTACACTGGTAGATGTAATGCGTCAGCATGGATGCAAAAATATGATCTTCTCTTCATCTGCAACGGTTTATGGAGATCCTGCCTTTGTTCCTATCACTGAGGAATGTCCCAAGGGGTCATGCACAAATCCTTACGGATGGACAAAGTCAATGCTGGAGCAGATCCTCACGGATGTTCAGTACGCGGATAAAGAATGGAACGTTATCCTGCTCAGATATTTCAATCCTATCGGAGCACATAAGTCCGGAACTATGGGTGAGAACCCGAACGGTATCCCCAATAATCTTATGCCATATATAACACAGGTAGCTGTAGGAAAGCTCAAGGAGCTTCATGTGTACGGCAATGATTACGACACACCGGATGGAACAGGTGTACGTGATTACATCCATGTGGTTGATCTTGCAAAAGGCCATGTGTGTGCACTGAAGAAACTTGCTCCAGGATCAGGACTGAACATTTACAATCTCGGCACAGGTCACGGTTACAGCGTACTCGATATCGTGAAGAATTTCGAGGCGGCAAATGGAATAAAGATCCCTTATGTCATCGATCCGAGACGCGAAGGCGATATAGCTACATGCTACTGCTCAGCAGCAAAGGCAGATAAAGAACTCGGGTGGAAAGCACAGTACGATATCCGTGATATGTGTGAGGATTCGTGGCGCTGGCAGAAGAATAATCCTGACGGGTACGATGACTGAGTTTTATGGTACAATGTTTACCATGAAAATCTGGTTCAGGGAATGGAAAGAAAATCATCTTATAAGGGATATTGTCATAGAGGACAAGACAGAGGATACAAGGACACATAAAGTGTTCCACTGTCTTGATGCCGCCTGTGAGAAGCTTGATCTGTCAAGGCCTATCTGGTTTGAGAGAACTCAGGAGGATTTCAGAAAGCACGCAAGGGCAAGATTCACCAAGGATGCTTTTATAGATTCTGTGGATTTTGATTTTCTGGAGATACAGGTAATAGAAGAAGATCAGGTGTTTTAGAGAACATATTGTAGAGTAGATATCACGCGTTAAGTGCCATGTGTACGGGATGTTGACCATGGACGAAGGTGTAAGGCGCCGCGGTGTGATATCGCTTCCGCTACTACGTCGGGGAATGTCCTCCGATGCAGCAGTAAGCAGTGCATCAGGAGGAAAATGATGAAAAAGCAGTCCCCTTATACGCTTGCGTATGCAGGCGTACTTATCGCAATGAACGTTGTCTTGTCCCGTCTCGTATCGATTCCTGTTGGAACATCACTCAGGCTGACAGTCAGCTCAGTTCCTGTTATTCTGAGCGGAATGTGGTTCGGATCGATACTGGGCTGCGCGACAGGTGTTCTTGGTGATCTCATAGGATGTGTGGTGTCAGGCTATGCGCCAAATCCTCTTATCACGTTGTCTGCGGCTCTTATGGGTACAATACCTGCGTTGCTGAAGCCGTTCATGATAAAGGAACATTCGCCAGTCAGGCGATATCTGAGGTTTCTTGCGGTAATTGCATTAACTATGATGATCACATCACAGGGAACATCTACCCTGGGACTTGCTCTTATGTACGGTATGCCATTCCGGGCAACATGGCTCACACGTCTTCCGCAGACAGTATTTCTTATGGTTGTAAATTCGCTCCTTTGCAGTCTGCTGTATTCGCGTGTACATTTCCCGGTCATTGAAACTAAGAAAAACGTCGAATAGAACGTCATGCGTTTGATTTCAGACGTTGTGTTTGTGAGACACGGCCTGTGTGGAAATGTGAATGAACAGTAGCAGAGAAAGAAATGAAAACGGATACTGGCTTGATGATGACGATAATGAATATGAGAGTTATCACCATGACCGGAACAACAGACGATCAGATGTGCGATCTGGCAGACGATCAGATATTCGGCCGGGCAGACCGTCAGGCAGACGATCAGAGTCTTATCGCAGAAGGCAGAGACAGCTGAAGCTTTACCGCACCATTACGGTTGCGGCAATGGTCGTTGCTTTTTTTGTTGTTGCTGTTCTTACTATTTCACATTTTCATGGCAAAACAAGTGAAGTCGAAGCTGCATCCATTGAAACAGCCGCGGCGGCAGAGAGTATTCCTGCAGAGCAGAGCGCAATCACGGAATCAGGAGCTGAAAGTGCTTCTACAGGCGAGATGGCAGAAACCGCAGCCACGAACAGCATGGGCTTTTTCAACGGTTACAGTGTGGAAAAGGCCGCCAACGTGAAGCAGATGTCAGGTGACGAGGAGATGCAGAGCGAGTATGCGGTGCTGGTAGATCTCGACACAGGTGAAGTTGTAGCACAGAAGAACAGCGACACGGTGATCTATCCCGCTTCAATGACGAAGATCCTGACAGTTCTGACTGCTGCTGACCATATCACGGATCTCAATGATAAATTCACGATAACACAGGACATTACTGATTATGTATTCTCAAACGGATGCAGCGCTGTAAACTGGGAAATAGGTGAGACGGTGACGGTAAAGGATCTTCTTTACGGCACAGTCCTCCAGTCAGGTGCTGACGCAGCACTCGGTCTTGCGGATTATTGCTGCGGTTCTGAGGAAGCTTTTGTGGCGGAAATGAACGAAAAGGCCAAATCGCTGGGACTTGGAACTACGGCTGAATTCACAAGTTGTATAGGAGTGTTTAACGAGAATAATCACTGCACCGTGACAGATATGGCGATGATCCTCAAGGCTGCAGTAGAGAACGATATATGCAGAGAGGCACTTTCAGCGCATACATATACGACTTCTTCCACTACTGAGCATCCCGATGGAATAGAGATATCGAACTGGTTCCTCAGAAGGATAGAGGACAAGGAAACAGGTGGAACTGTAGAATGTGCAAAAACCGGTTATGTCAATGAATCCGGCAACTGCGCTGCCAGTTACGAGGTAACGGCAGCAGGCAAACATTACATATGTGTGACAGGCAATTCCAGCAGTGCATGGAGATGCATATATGACCACGTGGAAATCTATTCCACGTACACGTGATAAGAATGATGATCATTGAAGGTACTCATTTATGAGGAAACTTGCTATATACCTTAAACAATACAAAATAGAAAGTGTTTTTGCGCCTCTGTTTAAAATGCTGGAGGCTCTTTTTGACCTCCTTGTTCCAATAGTTGTGGCGGATATTCTCAATAACGGCGTGGGTACCGGTAATAACAGCCGTATCATACGTGGTTTCTTTATTCTTATCACGCTCGCTGCAATGGGACTTGCGAGCAGCATCACAGCCCAGTTCTTTGCGGCCAAGGCCAGTGTGGGTTTTGCCACGAATCTGAGGCAGGCCCTGTTCGACCATGTGCAGAGCTTCTCATACTCAGAGCTCGACAAAATCGGCACCGACACCCTGATGACAAGGATGACAAGCGATATAAATCAGGTGCAGAACGGACTCAATATGGCGCTCCGTCTGCTGCTCCGCAGTCCATTCATAGTATTTGGTTCAATGATAATGGCGTTTACCATAGATTTTAAGAGCGCACTTGTTTTTGCGGTCGCGATCCCGATACTCAGCGTCGTTGTCTATGGAATAATGATGGCGAGTATTCCCCTTTTTGGGAAAGCGCAGGTCTGCCTTGATAAGGTACTCGGGGTCACAAGGGAGAACCTGACCGGTGTCCGCGTGATACGGGCATTCTGCAAGGAAGAAGAGGAAGTAAAGAGTTTTGACGAAAAGAACGAAGCCCTGACAAAGATGGATCTTTTCGTGGGACGCCTGTCCGCACTCATGAATCCCGCGACGTATGTCCTCATAAATATCGCGACGATAGTCCTCATCAAAGCTGACGCTATACAGGTCGGATCCGGTGCAATCAGGCAGGGAGATGTCGTCGCGCTCTATAACTACATGGCGCAGATGATAGTGGAGCTTGTAAAGCTCGCGTCCCTTATCATAACGATCAATAAAGCCGTCGCGTGCGCAAAACGTGTTGAGACTGTAATGGAAATAAAGCCGGGAATGACTTATCCTGCAGCAGGCACGGCAGCAGGCGCGGCAACAGGTTCAGGCAATTCCGGCAAAACAACTGAAGCCGCCAATGCTTCTACAGGCGACGGCTCTGATGATGCCGTAGTCTTCAGAAATGTGAGTTTTACATACGAGGGTGGCGGAGCGCCGTCACTTGATGATGTTTCGTTTGCCATAAAGCGCGGCGAGACGGTGGGCATAACGGGCGGCACGGGAAGCGGCAAAACAAGTCTTGTGAATCTTATTGCAAGATTTTACGATGCAACGAGCGGCGCGGTGGAAGTGGATGGAAGGAATGTCCGCGATTATGCTGAAGGGGAACTGATTGAAAGCATTGGAATCGTTCCACAGAAAGCAACGCTTTTCAAGGGGACGATTCGCGACAATCTGCGCTGGGGAAATGAGAATGCTTCAGATGAAGAGATAATGAATGCAGTAAGGACGGCCAGAGCTCTGGACGTTGTGAATGGCAAGAAGGGCGGTCTTGATTTCATGCTCGAACAGAACGGGAGAAATCTCTCGGGAGGGCAGAGACAGAGACTTACTATAGCCAGGGCACTAGTCAGGTATCCGGAAATACTTATCATGGATGACAGCACGAGCGCTCTTGATTTCGCGACTGACGCGGCGCTGAGAAAAGCAATACGTTCACTTCCGGGAGACATGACAGTCTTCATCGTGTCACAGCGCACGGCGAGCATCATGAACGCTGACACGATAATTGTTTTGGATGATGGAAAATCAGTGGGACAGGGCAGACACTCCGAGCTCATGAAAAACTGCGGGGTATACAGGGAAATCTATTATTCACAGTTTCCGGAGAAACGTGCAAAGGAGGCTCTGACATGAAGAAATCAGGTTCAGGGACTTTCCTCAAAGTGATGAAATACATAGGCAGATACAGGATGTTGCTCGTGATGAGCGTCGTCCTGGCCGGAGCCTCGGTAATATTGCAGTTATATATTCCAAACCTCTTCGGCGACGCGATCGACGGCATTGTCGCAAAAGGAAATGTTGATTTTGACATGGTCGGCAACTATCTTGCGAGGATCCTTGTCCTTGTAATTATTTGCTCGGCGGTCACGTTCGTGATGAACATGGTCAACAATAAACTGACTTATAAGGTCGTTCAGGATATCAGATCTACGGCGATAAGGCGAATACAGGAACTGCCGCTTTCATATCTTGATTCGCACAGCAGCGGCGATATTGTGAGCCGTGTTATTGCTGATGTGGACCAGATCTCTGATGGATTACTGCTAGGATTCACACAGCTGTTCTCGGGCGTGATAACTATTGTTTTTACGCTTATTTTCATGTTCCTCCGGAGCGTGCCGATAACACTGATGGTCGTGGTTTTCACGCCGGTAAGTTTTCAGGTGGCAAAACTCATAGCGGGCCATTCATTTAAAATGTTCAGGCTGCAGTCTGAAACAAGAGGTGAGCAGACCGCGCTTGTGGAGGAAATGGTCGGCAGCGAGAAGACGGTCAAAGCATTCGGCTATGGCGAAAAGGCTTCGCAGCGCTACAGGAGCATCAATCTAAGACTCCAGGAATACAGCCAGAAAGCCGTGTTCTACAGCAGTCTTACGAATCCTTCGACGAGAGCAATAAACAGCGTGGTCTATGCGCTTGTTGCACTCGCAGGTTCATTCCTCATTATGGGAGGAACTCTCACGGTCGGCGGACTTTCTGTCCTGCTGACGTACGCAAATCAGTACATGAAGCCGTTCAATGACATAAGTTCCGTCATAACAGAGCTCCAGAACGCGCTGGCATGCGCGACACGTGTTTTCGAGCTTATTGAAGCCAAGCCTGAGAGCCCGGATCCTGTAGCTGAAATGCCGACAGCGGAAGGAGCCGTGAGAGCCGACAACGTCGCGTTCAGTTATGATAAATCGGCAAAACTCATAAGTGATTTCAATATAGAAACGAAGAAGGGAATGCGCGTTGCCATAGTCGGCCCCACGGGCTGCGGCAAAACTACTGTCATCAATCTTCTGATGCGTTTCTATGATGTGGACAGCGGTTCGATAAGCATTGACGGTCATGATATACGTGAGGTCTCGAGGCATTCACTCAGAAGAAATTACGGAATGGTCCTTCAGGACACATGGCTTATGAACGGTACTGTCAGAGAGAATATTGCTTTCGGGAAGCCGGATGCCACAGATGATGAGATCATAAATGCGGCTAAAGAGGCCCACAGCTGGGGCTTTATCAGAAGGCTCCCGGAGGGACTGGATACAGTCCTGTCAGATGATGACCTGAGCCAGGGCCAAAAGCAGCTCCTTTGCATCACGAGAGTGATGCTCTGCCTGCCGCCGATGCTTATACTCGATGAAGCAACATCGTCCATCGATACACGAACGGAGATACTGATTCAGAACGCATTTGATAAACTGATGCGGGGCAGGACAAGTTTTATCGTGGCACACAGGCTTTCGACTATAAGGGACGCTGACCTGATACTTGTGATGAAGGACGGCAGGATAATAGAGCAGGGCAATCATGAATCGCTCCTTGCAAAAGGCGGTTTCTACAGCGAACTCTATAATTCGCAGTTCGCACTGCAGGATGAAGGGTGACAGATAACGTGCCAATTATATAAATGACTTTTATCAGGAATATCAGTATAATGGAAACGTCAAAACAATTAATTGCGATCTGATATTTCACAAAACATAACGAAAATTCGTTACAGACTATTTATAAGAGGAGTGTGATCCAATTTTGGAACCTGGTAATCTGGTTGAACTACTTATTTTGATAATTCTTATCTTTCTGTCATCGTGGTGCTCGTCCGCTGAGACGGCGCTCACGAGTGTGAGCAGGCTTCGTCTGAGAAGTCTGTCAGACGATGGCAATCAGCGGGCCAAACTTGCGCTCGATCTTCTTGAAAATCATCAGACAAAGATGCTTTCAGCAATACTCATAGCTAATAATGTTGTGAACTTGTCAGCTTCAGCGCTTACATCAGTCATTGCTGCAAGGCTTGGCGGCAATCTTGCAGTTACCATAGGAACGGCGATAATCACATTGGTGATATTGATCTTCGGTGAAGTTTCGCCCAAGACAGCTGCTACCCTGGAGTCTGAGAAGTTTTCCCTGAAATGCGTCAAGGTCGTGAAGTTCCTGATGGTCCTGCTGACACCGCTTATCTGGCTGATAAATGTTTTGTCGCGCGGCGTGTTGTTCCTGAGGCATATAGATCCGAGTGAGCGCAATACCCAGACAACGGAAGAAGAGCTCAGGACTATGGTGGAAGTCAGCCACGAGGACGGAGTTATCAAGAACGATGAGAAGGAAATGATAAATAATGTTTTCGATCTCACAGATTCTCAGGCCAAGGATATTATGGTTCCCAGGGTAGATGTAGCTTGTGTGGATGTCGAGATGGGGCGCGATGAAGTCCTCAAACTGTTCTCCGGCGAGAAGTTCACGAGACTCCCCGTGTATGAGGAGAATCCGGATCACATAATAGGAATTCTCAACATGAAGGATCTGCTCCTTTGTGATACAACGAGACCGTTCCGCATAAGGGATTATCTGAGGGATGCGTATTATACGCATGAATTTAAGAATACATATGAGCTTTTTCTCGAGATGAGAAAAGCAACAGTCACAATGTCCATAGTGCTTGATGAATATGGAATCATGGTCGGAATCATCACCATGGAGGATATTCTCGAAGAAATAGTCGGTGAAATAAGAGATGAGTATGATCAGTCTGAGCTCAATGAGATCAGGAAGGTCGGCCCCGGGGACTACATAGTAGAGGGCAGTTGCAGCCTGAATGATATAAACGATGCGATCGGAACTGATTTTGAAAGCGAGGATTACGATTCTATAGGCGGGTATCTTATAGGACTCCTCGATCATATTCCGGAAAGAGGAGAGACAGCGAAGGATCGTTTCGGGAATCAGATACGCGCGATCGAAGTAGATGGAAACCGCATAGTTAAGGTAAGACTTGGCGTAGCCGGCAGGAAGAAGGGACAGAATTCCGAGACGGAATCGACTGATGAAAATGCTGACAAGGACAATAAAGATAATAACGATAAGAACAGGAACAAAAGTAAGAATCAGGATAACGATGAAGACAGCGACAGGGATTATGTGGATGGAAATGATATAGACTGAGAAAAAGTTCTGCGCTGCGGACACGCGGGTTTGTCTGCATGGAGGGATTATGTCGGAGCTGGACAGATATTGTTATGACGGTAAGGGTGATTTTGATCTGGACAAAATTGATACTGACGGTAATCTTGATAAAGATGGGAGAGAGGAGTTAAAGGAGAAGATCGAGCAGAAAACGGAAGCTAATAATGATAAGCTTTCAGCTCTTCAGGACAAACTCTATGCTGACGGCAAAGAGGGACTTGTGATAATCCTTCAGGCCATGGATGCTGCCGGCAAGGACAGCACAATAAAGAGAGTCATGAGCGGAGTCAATCCTCAGGGTGTCGATGTGGTCAGTTTCAAGCAGCCGGGCACTGAGGAGCTTGCGCATGATTTCCTCTGGAGGGTCGAGAAGAATATTCCCGCCCGCGGCAAGATCGGTCTCTTCAACCGCTCATATTATGAGGATGTTCTCGTCGTCAAAGTCCATGAAATGAACAAAACATATAAGATGCCGGATCGCATAACAGGCATGGATACAGATAAGTTCTTCGCACGGCGGTACAAAGATATAAAGAATTACGAGGAGTATCTGTATAATAACGGGTATCGCGTGGTCAAGATCTTTCTGCATGTTTCGAAGGATGAGCAGAAGAAGCGTTTCCTTGAGAGAATCGACACACCGGAAAAGAACTGGAAGTTCTCGACTGCTGATATAAAGGAGAGGAAACTCTGGGACGATTACCAGAAGGCTTATGAGGATGCGATAAAGGCGACAGCGACCAAAGAAGCTCCGTGGTATGTGATTCCAGCAGATCGCAAGTGGTACACGAGATACCTTGTTTCGGAGCTGCTGGTAAAGACACCTGAGGATATAAATCCGAAGTATCCTGAACTCACACCTGATGCACAGAAGGATCTTGCGGAATGTGCAAAACAATTGAACGAGGAGAAATGAGATGAGCGAAAAGACCGGCATTATCTGGCACGACAGGAAGAGAAATTTTCTGGGACTTCCATGGACATTTACTGTATATGAATTCAGCAACGACAGATTTTTTGTGGACAGGGGACTTATTAATTCAAGAGAGGATGAGGTCAGACTTTACCGCATAACGGACGTATTCCTTACTCGCTCGCTATGGCAGAAGATCATAGGAACAGGGACGATACATGTTTCGTCTGCTGATCATTCTCTTGGCAATTTTGAGATTATCAACATCAAGGACAGCATGAAGATAAAGGAGCAGCTCTCAGCTCTCGTTGAGACGTCACGCCAGCAGAACCGCGTGTACACCAGGGAAAACATGAATACCGGAGGACCCGGATTCGGTCCGGGACCTGGTCCTGATTTCGGACCGGGACCTGGTTCTGATTTTGGCCCGGGACCTGATCATGAGCAGGGAACAGATGACGACGATGATCCAAATGCTCCGGACAATGATGACGACAACAGATAAAAACAATTCGAGTCATCGAGTCACATCGTGACATCGAGTCATTGTGACGTCGGGTCATCGTGACGTCGGGTCATCGGGTCATCGTGACATCATGTCGTCGAGTCATCGAGTCACATCGTGACATCGGGTCATCGTGACAGGAAATTGTTATCAATGAATACGATAGTAAAAAACTGTGATATAATAGCGACTGTTGCGTGCAAATAAAGGCATGCAGCAGTCGTTGTTTCATTATCAGCGAGTGTTTAGCATATTTTATTGTATGCACTCCTTCCCACTCGCAAACAAAACTAAGGAGCAAAGTCAAAAATTCCGCCAGCGCGAATTTTTGACTTAAAGGTTTGTAAAAGACACAAACCTCTGTATGGCTCCGGTATGAGGAGCGTAGTATATGAATAATAACAGTAAGGTTCTTTTTATGTCACGTGCGGCAATGATCGCCGCTCTCTATGTAATTCTTACGATGTTTGCCGCAGGTTTTGATCTTGCAAGCGGCGCGATTCAGGTAAGGTTCTCAGAAGCTCTGACGATACTTCCATTCTTCACACCGGCTGCAGTGCCGGGACTCGCCATAGGATGTCTCATCAGCAACATAATCACAGGGTGCAATATTTTCGATATCATATTTGGAACTCTTGCGACTTTCATTGGGGCAGCAGGCACTTATGCACTGCGGAAGCACAGGTATCTTTGCACGATTCCACCGGTCATCAGCAATACAATAATAGTGCCATTTGTTTTGACGTATGCATATCACCTGACAGGAGGGCTGCTCTATTTCATGCTGACCGTCGGCGTGGGTGAAGTAATATGCTGCATGTTCATGGGACAGGCACTGATCGCGGCACTCATGCCCGTAAAGAAGCAGATGTTTGGAAATGTGTAGTCTTTGTGAATAAAGCATTGTTTTAGGTAGAATTAAGTTTGCCACCCTATATTGTGAGCAAGAACACAGAAGACAGAACAGTATTATACGTGTTCGGGATTCAGCACACATGAAGGAGGCAGACTATGAAATATCAGAAAGCAAGGAGAGCAATTCTCGGAATTATAACAGCGGCAGCGGTAACATCGACTGCAATGACGGCAGTTGTGCCGGTAACAGTAATGGCAGCTACGACAACGAGTTCAAGTACGGGTTCATCAGGCTCAGCATCATCTGGCACGGGTTCGTCAGGCACGGGGTCGTCAGGCATGGCATCCTCTGGCTCGGGTTCGTCAGGCTCGACATCATCTGGCACGGATTCATCAGGCACGGCATCATCTGATGCCGGAACTCCACCGGAGAAACCGGATGGGAGTTCTTCAGACGGTCAGGGAGGCCCGGGCGGTGACGGGCAGGCTCCTTCGGGAGAAGCTCCTTCAGGTGATGCTCCTTCAGGAGCCCCGGGCGGCGGAGGAAGCAGCGCAGTTACAGAGTGGGATGCAGCAACCGAAATCTCAGAGGACACAGAGACGGATGGCGAGACATATGACTCAACGGGAACAGATGAGAACGCGGTCCATGTAACAAATGGGGCGAAAGTTGTTTTGAATGATCCCACGATTACAAGGACGAGCCAGGACAGTGCGGGCGGCGATAATTCAAGCTTCTACGGAGTCGGCGCGGCAGTCCTGACAACAGACGGGACGACATATATAAACGGCGGAACGATTTCCACAGAAGGCGATGGTGCCGCTGGTGCTTTCTCATATGATTCAGGCACTACATACATCGCCGGAACAACGATCAGCACGACGGGCAATACAGCAGGTGGAATTCATGTAGCAGGTGGCGGCACATTGTACGCATGGAATGTGAACGCGACAACGCAGGGCGAGTCTTCAGCAGCAATTCGCTCCGACAGAGGCGGCGGAACAATGGTCGTCGATGGTGGCACATATACATCTAACGGCACAGGGTCACCTGCAGTATACACGACAGCGGATATCAGCATAAATGATGCGACACTCACAGCGAACGGCTCGGAGGGTGTCTGTATTGAAGGCTTAAATGCATTAAGACTTTTCGATTGCGACCTTACATCAAATATGTCGGATGATGACCAGAATGATTCGACATGGTCGGTAATCCTGTATCAGAGCATGTCAGGTGACTCTGAAGTCGGCAATTCAAGTTATTACATGACAGGCGGATCTCTTAATTCTGAGAACGGCGGCCTGTTCTACACGACAAACACAGAGAGCGATTTTTACCTGAATAATGTGGCGATAACTCAGGCTGATGACTGTGAGTATTTCCTGAGGGCTACAGGCAACTCAAATGAACGTGGCTGGGGCACGACAGGAGAGAACGGAGCCGATTGCGACTTCACGGCTGTTCAGCAGACGATGAACGGCGACGTGATATGGGACAGCATTTCACAGCTTGATTTCTACATGACAGATGGGTCAACTCTTACAGGCGCAGTGCTTGATGACGAAACATATGCCGGAGACGGCGGTGACGGTTATTGCACGGTTTATGTAGATGATTCATCCACATGGAATGTGACAGGAGACAGCACTGTAACAAATCTTTATTCAGCGGGAACAATTGTTGATTTAGACGGCAAAACAGTAAGCATTGTCGGCTCTGACGGAACAAGTTATGTCGATGGCGACAGCGAGTATACGATAACAGTTACAGGCACATACAGCACAGATGTTGATCTTTCAGGCGCTGTGGCAGCAGTAAGCTGGAGTGATTACGAAGTAGCGGTTCCTGATGAAATTACAGCAGTCACGACATCTGATGAAATAACTACATCAGCAACAGATGCAGCAAGTACATCAGGTGAAGATGTTACATCTTCTGATGATGCTTCATCGCAGACTGAGAGCGAGGCGGTTTCATCCGCAGATGATACAGATGCGAATGATACTGCAAAGACTGGCACATCTTCAGCCAGTACGGTGATCATTGTGGTGGCAGCATTGGCTGCAGCAGCCTGCATAGCCGGAGTGGTGGTAATTAAGAGAAAGAAGAAGTAACTGACAAGATAGTAGAGTCGGGGAAAGCCATTTATACGGGCTTTCCCCGACTTTTGTCGGTAAGCGTCAAATTAACAGCGTATAGGATTCCTTACCTCGAACTGATATTATCATAATAACTGCACCTATCCTAAGCCCGGGAAATCATTTCGTTTCCCGGGCTGTTTCTATGCGACTTCGGA
>Ga0172377_10000098_pt1 | contig 72391 bp, 59 predicted proteins | sample Pumphouse3metaG_FD_119749 | JGI IMG/M metagenome (GOLD analysis project Ga0172377, IMG submission 119749) | Leachate microbial communities from a municipal landfill in Southern Ontario, Canada - Pumphouse #3 metaG | ecosystem: Engineered > Solid waste > Landfill > Unclassified | place: Canada...
CATCCGATGACAAAGCCGCCGACGAATTCTTTTCGTTCCTGTTTTCCCGGCAGGTCCGGGAAATCTGGACATCATTCGGATATGAACAGGCACAATGAGGAAGCACCGGCATCCTGACATTTTCTTGTCTCTCTGCGGGATTCTGACTATTCTGACGGTTCTGTTCATCGGTACCAATGTCATTGTCATGACATTCCAGGGAACTCGGAGCTTCCTGTCGAACGTAATGCGAACCGAGACGCTGTTCGCGATCGGACTGAGCGTCCGGACCGCCTGCGTCTCGACGTTGCTGTGCTTCCTGTTGGCGGTTCCCACCTCGTTCATACTGGAACGTACGAGTTTTCCGCTCCGACCTGTCGTCGAAACGGCGTTGGAATTGACGATGTCGTTGCCGAACATCGTTCTTGGTCTGAGCATGCTCATCATTTTTGCCTCTCCGTTCGGAAAGGCTTTGAAACATGCCGGTTTCCCTGTCGTATTCAGTCAGAACGGAATCGTGCTCGCCCAGCTGATCGTCAATCTTCCGTTTGCGATCAAGCTGTCTACCGCGGCGTTCCGGGATGTGGATGTGAAGCTGGAACATGTCGCAGGATTGCTTGGAGCTTCTCCGTTCCGACAATTCTCCACGATTCTATTGCCGCTTTCCAGACATACTCTGATCAGTGCGTTGATCCTTGTCTGGTCGCGGGCGTTGGGTGAGTTCGGTGCTACCTTGATGTTGGTCGGAGTGACCAGAATGAAGACCGAAACACTTCCCGCGGGCATCTATCTGGATGTCAGTACCAATGACTTGTCGGGAGCTCTGTCCAGTGCGTTCATGCTTCTGCTGATTTCGGCGCTTTCGCTCGGTATCGCGAATCGGTTGACGAAGAAGAACGTGCGCTGGAGTCGCCATGTCTGATACGATCCTGTCTATCCGGAATTTGATCATTCGACGCGGCTACTTTATCTTGAATGATGTTTCCTTGGATATTCATGAACGGGAATTGTTTGCTGTCATTGGAAAGACCGGTGCTGGAAAAACGATGCTTCTGGAAGCTTCCGCCGGTTTCTGCAAGCCGGACCATGGACAGGTGCTCTACCGGGGAACCCCTGTCCGCGATATTCCGTTGCATAAAAGAAACATCGGATATCTCTATCAGGACTACAATCTGTTCCCTCATATGACAGCGGCCGGCAATATCGGGTATAGTTTGAAAATGCGGCATGTACCGAATTCGGAAATCCAAAGTATGGTGCAGGAAATTGCCCGGCTGTTCGAGGTCGACGGGGTGCTCGACCAGTATCCCGGTACGTTGAGCGGGGGGGAACAGCAGCGGGTGGCACTTGCACGTGCGTTGCTCATGAAGCCTCCGCTTCTGTTGCTGGATGAGCCGTTCACCGCGCTTGATCCTGTCACGAAACATCGTATGTACGGGATGTTCCGGACGATTCGCGACAAGTTTTCCTGTGCAGTGCTGTTCGTCACCCATGATTTTGCTGAGGCACAGGCTCTTGCCGATCGAATCGGCGTGCTGGTCGGAGGAAGTCTTCGGGGTGTCGTCAGTTCCGATCAGTTGTATCTCGCCGATTGGGACAGGGATGTCAGGATGTTTCTTGGACTTGATGCAATGAGGAGGAGATGCTGATGATGCAGGGTGAATTCTATGGTCGGCTGAAGGAGAGTTTCCGGCAGGTATTGGAGACGTACCATCTGGAACAGGTTCCGGTGCTTGTCACGTGTCGTGCATTGTCGCCGGAAGAGGCCATCGGAACGACGCGACGGAAGGATTTTCCGATCCTGACGGGACAAGAGGTCATGCTGCAGGCCCAGGTCGGCAATGGGCGAGGGCAGGTGTTTACCAGCAGTCCGTCAATGTTCGAAGGGACGTTGGATGAGATTCTGGATATCGATCTTGTCTCTGATGCGTCGGGGCGGAGTTTGTTCATCGCGTCAATGAACGCGGTGATGCAGGATCTCGGCCTTTGTACGGATACAGTCCACTGTCGTTCCGATGGTCCTGAGAACTGTGCGGCGGATATGAGGGGTTTTCTCGACTCCAAATACTCGGACAGGCAGAGGATCGGTCTCGTGGGGTATCAACCGTCGCTGCTCGAAATGTTGTCGAAGAGCGGGCGGTCTGTTCGGGTTCTCGATTTGAATCCTGCGAATATCGGAGAATTGCGGTATGGAATTCGAGTCGAAGACGGGACGAGCGAACGGGATTCCCTGGTCTCCTGGGCCGATCTGATTCTTTGTACGGGAAGTACCGTGTGCAATGGTTCGATCGTCTTGTATCTCGATGTTCCGGTAGATGTGTTGTTTTTCGGTATCTCTTTGTCCGGGACAGCGGCTTTGATGAATTTGCCACGAGTTTGTTTCGCGGAAAGGTATGAAAATCCGTAAACGACATGTTTGTTGTCGGAGAGGTGGTGTGAAAAGGCTCCGGACCAAAAGATATGGTCGGAAATTCTTGCGAAACTTCTGTGCGGAAAAATCGGTTGCAAACGTCGTCTTCGTCTTGCAGAAACTCGGTGCTTTGAAAAAACCCGTCGCCAACGACGGGTTTTTGTGTATGACGCTAGTGCGATTCGAACGCGCGACCTTCTCCTCCGGAGGGAGACGCTCTATCCAGCTGAGCTATAGCGCCGACACATCGTCTACATGCAGACTTAGCGAGTATACCAACAAATATCGACAGAATCAATAAGCTGCTGCCAAATCCAGAAACAACAGCATTTTCGGTCATTCTTTTACAGCATCTCACAACATATGACATTTGTTCGTATGGTTATATCATATTATATAGAAATAGATTAACTTTTTATCATTACAACAAAGAATGGATAAGTCATTGTTTTTTGTTGTTGGTATTGACAGATGTGCCGGAATAGAAATATAGTAGAGCTGATGATATGGATCGGAACTTCAGATAGGAGGAGTAATGGAATGGGCCATAAGAAACCGTTGTGTAGCGTGTTGATCGTACTGACGCTTATGTTGTCGTATCCCGTCTTCCTGGTCGCAGATGAAGTGGATGGTCCGGAGAACATCAAACTCCGCGCGACCATGCCAACCCAGGATTCCTTTATCGTTACACCCGATGAGGACGCTCTTTCGATCGATCTGGTTTCCGCACGGGGCAAAAGCATACGGGTAGGAGGCTATACGTTGGCGTCCAACCGCACCGGATCCTCTTATCAGCTCAAGATCTATCCCGGAGAGTCCGGAGACGAGCCTGCGTTCTGTTTCTCCTCGGAGACGGAGAGCGCCGGACAGGAAGCGAAGCTCGAATACCAGCTATCCATCAAATCCGCCACGGAAAAAGGCTACAGCATCGAAGACGCAAAGAGCGGGGTTTCGAAGGCTCTAGGAGTCCGCGACGCGGATTCGAAAGGCGGGATCATCTATGAAACCGGAGACATCTATGCGACCATACCGAATTTTGATCCGACGGAATTCCCGACCGGCTGGTATGCTTCGGCCATCAGATTCCAGGTCCTGGTCGACTAACGTCCAATCTATCATCATTGCATATTCGCATGCGTGAACAGTGTTTCAACGAAGGGGACACCGTTTTTTCGTGCGATACGGAACTCTTCGGCAGATTCTCGATCTCTTCGATTTCTCGCAGCGATATGGTGCGGGCATGATTGTATTTGACGGCAGATACGGTTTCGGGTAGACTTTGTCTGACTTTGGCAAGGCTGTCGCCGACCGACCGGTCGTCGCATACGAAAGAGAAGAGGAGAAGCGAATGAAACCTATATTGTTGGTACTCGCTGCAGGGATGGGAAGCCGATACGGTGGAGTCAAGCAGATTGATTCCGTGGGGATGCACGGGGAGACGCTCCTCGACTTCGGTGTATACGACGCACATAAGAGCGGTTTTGGCAAAGTGGTGTTCATCATCCGCAAGGACATCGAGCACGATTTCCGCGAGCGGCTGTTCGACAGGATCGCTCGCAACATGGATGCCGAATATGTATTCCAGAATCTCGATTCTCTGCTGACGCCTACGCAGATCGGACTTGCGAAGGAGCGACGGAAACCATGGGGGACGATCCATGCGGTTCTGTGCGCGAAGGACGCCGTGAAAGCTCCGTTCGCCGTGATCAACGCCGATGATTACTATGGCCGCGATGCGTTTCTGACGATGAGCCGTCATCTTTCCTCGCTGGACAACGACAGTGTCGAACATGCGATGGTCGGCTATGTGCTGGAGAATACCATGAGCCGTAGCGGCTCTGTTTCCCGCGCCGTCTGTACGGTTCGTGACGGGTACCTGGTTTCGATGCGGGAAAATACCAAGATTGAATACGTGGATGACAAGATCATCAGTCACCTCGACGGCAAGAATCTGGAGCTGACTGGCAAGGAATGGGTGTCGATGAATTTCTTCGGATTCACACCGAGGGCGTTTGATGCGTTCGACGCATATTTCCAAGGGTTCCTCGAGCGGAACATTACGTCAGAGAAAGCCGAATGCTATCTGCCCGAAGGTGCGAGCGAGATCGTCACGTCCGGCGCCGGACGAATGAAGTTCTACACTACGCAGGAGAAATGGTTCGGGATGACGTACAGCGAAGACCGTGAGCTGGTGCGAAAGGCGCTATCCGAAAAAATCTCACAGCGGTACTATCCTGAGAAACTGTGGCCTCGTTGAGCGCACTTACCGATGTGGCTCGGAGGAGAATGCAATGAAGGGACATCATTCGATTGTCGTGCTCGACGGGTATACTGAGAATCCCGGCGATCTTTCCTGGGCGCCGCTGGAGCGGTACGGGACGCTGACCGTGTATGAACGGACGGCTTCCGCAGACATTCTGCGGCGGATCGGCGATGCCGATGTCGTGTTCACCAACAAAACTCCGCTGGATCGTCGGATCCTGTCCGCTGCGCCTGGATTGCGATATGTCGGCGTACTTGCTACCGGCTACAACGTGGTGGATGCGGTGGCTGCGAAGGAACTGGGTATAACGGTGACCAACATCCCTTCCTATGGCACCGAAGCCGTCGCGCAGTTCGCGTTCGCGATGTTGCTGGAGATATGCAACCGCTTCGCACATCATAGCGATGCCGTGCATGCCGGCAGGTGGACTTCCAGCATCGACTTCTGCTTCTGGGATTATCCGCTGATCGAGCTTTCCGGCAAGACGATGGGAATCATCGGTTTTGGCCGTATCGGCCAAGCGACGGGACGAATCGCCCAGGCGTTCGGCATGCAGGTATTGGCGTATGCCCCGCATCGGAATCCCGCTTTGGAGAACCCCGCATGCCGGTATGTGGAACTGGACGATCTATTCGCCAGTTCCGATGTAGTGAGCCTTCACTGTCCGTTGTTTCCCGAGACGGAAGGAATAATCAACGCCTCCAGCATTTCGAAGATGAAGGACGGAGTGATCATCCTCAACAACAGCCGCGGAGCATTGATCGTGGAACAGGATCTTGCCGATGCACTGGCTTCAGGCAAAGTATATGCCGCCGCCGTCGATGTCGTATCGACGGAACCCATCAAGGCCGACAATCCGCTGCTGGCGGCTCCGAACTGTTTTATCTCGCCGCATATCAGCTGGGCGCCACGTGAGACACGCAAACGACTGATGGATATCGCGGCGGACAATCTCCGCCGCTATCTGGCCGGCGATCCGGTGAACGTCGTCTCCTAAACCGCCTTCAATCGACTCGTCAATGCTGGACGTCCGGGCTTCTTTGGTCCGACGTCGGCATTCTCTGCTTGAGTATCTGCGTGACATCGGACTGCGCGGCGAGGGCCGCTTTCGCAATCGGCGTAAAGCCTTCGCCTAGCACCTGGTAGGCTTCCTGGACGATCATGAACGCCTTGTCGTCTATGTCATGGACGATGTTCGTCAGACGCGCGATCTTCTGGTTCGGTACGACGGTCATGATGACTGTCCTGTCGCTGCCTGTATACATTCCTGTGGCATGGAGCAGCGTTCCTCCGTGGCCGAGTTCCTCCATGATCGCCCTACTGATCTGTTCCCTGTTCTGACTGATGATATATACTGTCTTCGCATAGCGGGTTCCCATCGACAGCACGACCTTGTCAACGACGACGCCGGTGATGTAGACGGTAATGATGGCGTATAATGCGCTTTCGATGCCGAATGTGAACGCGGATATCAGGATGATGATCCCATCGACGAGAAACAGCGACGTACCGAGCGTCAGTCTTGTATAGCGAGCGATGATTTGCGCGATGATATCCGTTCCGCCGGTGTTCGAGCCGCTTTTCATCACCAATCCGATGCCGCCTCCCATGACGACGCCTCCGAACAGAGCCGACAGCAGCACGCTCATAGGATGCGTGTAGTCGAGGATTCCATCATACCCCAGGACCATGCATATCCCGCTGGTGAAGACGGACAGCAACACGGTTCCCAATAAGGATTTGACGCCGTATTGAGCGCCGAAGATCTTCATGCCGACAAAGAACAACGGAACGCTCTGGATGAGGATCGTCAGACCAGGATCCCAGCCGAATGTATGAAAGAGAATCGTCGCGATGCCGCTGACTCCTCCGCTGGCGATTTTCGCAGGGTTCGCGAAGACCGCGACCCCGAAAGCGGTAATGAATGAGCCGACCGCGATGTACAGATACTCAATGAACTTCTGCCGTGGAGATTTCATTACTCCAGTATATCGCAACATCCGCTGATAGGCCACATGAAGGCCCTGCAATCTCCGCTAGATGATTTTTTCCGGCAAGGCTACGACCTGCGTTTCCATCCGTAGCAACAGACGCGCAGGGTCGTCGTCTACGAGCAGGGACTCCATGACGACAGATTTGATGAACCCTTCGTCGCAACTGTGTCGAAGGAATGCGAGCAAGCCATCGTAGAAGCCGGCGGTGTTGAGGATGGCGACAGGCTTCGTATGGTACCGAAGCTGCTGCCATGTGAAAATTTCCAGAATCTCTTCGAAGGTCCCGATTCCGCCTGGCAGCGCGACGAATCCATCCGCCCTTCGATACATTTCCGCTTTTCGTTCGTGCATGCCTTCGACGACAAGCAATTCGTCGTGGACGATCGTGTTGCAGATCTTCGGAAGGTGCAGTTTCCTGGGAATGACACCGACGACGGCACCTCCCTTCGAATGGAGCGTCTCGGCCACCAAACCCATCAGCCCGATATTGCCGCCGCCGTAGACAAGGCCGACACCTCGGTCCGCCATGGCGACCGCCATGGCTTTCGCCGCTTGGGCGTACCGTTCGTCATGTCCTTGCGAAGAGCCGCAGAACACTGCGATTCGTTCCATTCCATTCATATAGGCCGTCCTTTCCGGCTGATAGCCTATCATGGATAGGTCCGTCATGATAAGGGGCGGACGATTTTTCGTGTCAGACAGATGACATGTTTTTGTGTGGAATCGTGTTACCGACCTAAAGTTTGATTGTTGTCATTGTCATGTAGGAGTTTCTTATTGTATACTGATACTGATTCGATAGAGACTACCTTCATACGATTGTCACTTGCTTTGTGTCGCTTAAGGAGAAAAACTATGATGAAGAACAGCAGTATGAGAAAACTGATCGCGGTTCTGATGGGCCTGCTGATCCTGTTGCCGGCGGCTTTGTTCGCGGCTCCCGTCGTCGTTACCTGGGAATGGTTGATGGACGACCCTGACGTGACGGCGTTCCGGTATCAACTGGATGGCGAGGATCCTTCCGGATGGACCGTCGTCGATACCTCTGTGACGAGCTATACCGTGGAAGGACTTGAGGGATCCGTTTCCCATTCCTTGTATCTGCAGCAATCCTATGACGGCGAGAACTGGAGCGCAAGCGCCGTGTCCGTCGTAGAACCGCTGGTAGTCGAGCCCGCCCAGGAACCGGAGGAGGCGCCCGCCGCTTCCGATGCGGTATCTGAAGCGTCCGTCGTCCCCGAGCAGGAGACCGCTTCCGCACCCGAAACCTTCGAACCGACCGCCGAGGTGGTTCAGGAACCGGTCGAAGAACAGCCGGCCGCCGAACCGTTGGCTGTCGCGGAACCGATCGAAGGACAGCCGGTGGCCGAACCTGACCAAGAGGAGCTTCCCGTCGTAGAGCCGGTCGAAGAAACTCCTGTGGCTGCCGTCGTCGAGCCTGCCAAGAAGTCGGCGACTTCCGCAAGCACATTCTCGTTCGGCATCGATCTGGCCGGCGGCGCAATGGTAAACAGATGGCTTCCTGCAGGCGATTCCAGGGGCCTGACCGATCTTTCGCCGACTGCTTCCATCTCCCTCAAGTTCAACAATATATATGGATTGAGTCGCAGTCTCGGACTTGGCGCCCGTATCGATCTTGGATATGCGCTGATGATCGAAGGCGGCTGGAAAGCGTTCGTACAGGATTTCTTCAGCGATCCGATCGCAACGATGAAGGATAGTGCGAACCATCATGTCGGCGTAGTCGGACTGCTTCCGAAGCTGGACATCGCCCTTGGCAAAAAGGCGGCTCTCGCCCTTGAAGCCGGTGCGGAGATGTACTTCTCCTATCCTTCGATCAAGCCCGCCGATCCGCAGGGCAAGGTCGGAATCGACTGGGGCTTCGCCGGCGGATTGCAGTTCGACTACATGCTGAACGATTGGTTCTCGCTCGGGTTGAACGCCAGATACCACTACATCATGGACTACCGCCAGTATCTGGACGGAAGGCTGGTCCTCGGCTTCCATTTCTAGACTGACATCCTGGTTCGTGATTGAAACTGCCGCGAAGGTCGGAAGACTTGCGCGGCAGTTTTTGTTCTATCGGACAGTTCTTCCGCAATCTGTCGGATGTCCGACTTTCGCTGCTTTGCTTGCCTATTGTCTTCTCGGGAGTCTCGCCCTACACTATAGTTGTTGAACACTGTGTGTAATAATTCCGGCTTCCCGCAGCCGGAGGAGGCGAAAATATGCCTGTCGAGAAGATGTCGTTGTATATCGTGACCGGAGCCGGTGGACATCTGGGCGGTACGATCGTCAGAAAGCTCAGAGAAGCGGGTCAGGCCGTCAGGACCTTGCTGCTTGCGGGAGAGTCGCTTCCTTGTCGTCCTGGACAGGAGGTGGATGCCTGCACGAGAAACCCTCCGCTTCTTCCTGTCGTGGGGGACATTCGAGACAAGGATTCTCTCAGGCCGTTGTTCCGCGGTACCCGCGATATGTGCGTCAAGGTGGTCCATGCCGCCGGAATCGTCGATATATCTTCCGCGGCGGATCATGCGATACATGATGTCAATGTCGGAGGGACGCGGAATATCGTGGAGTTGTGCCGTGAATACCATGTCCAGCGACTGTTGTATGTCAGCTCGGTTCATGCGATTCCAATCCGCGACGAGTTTTGCGTCATCGAAGAATGCAGGCACTTTTCTCCTGAAGACGTGACCGGTATGTATGCAAAGACGAAGGCGGAAGCAACGGAACTCGTCCTGGATGCTGTCAGGGAAGGGCTCGACGCAGTCGTGGTCCATCCGTCCGGCATCGTCGGACCGGACGATCCCGCCCACAATCATTTGGTCCAGATGGTCCGGGACTATGTAGCCGGCCGATTGCCGGCGGGAGTCAACGGCGGATTTGATTTCGTCGATGTCCGGGACGTAGCTGACGGCTGTCTGGCCGCCTTGGAAAAAGGCTCCGCCGGCGATTGTTTCATTCTTTCGAACCGCCACTATTCCGTCAAGGATATTCTTGCGATGCTTCGGTCCATCTGCGGTGGAAGGAAGATTCCGACATTGCCGATATGGATCGTATCCGCCGTCGCTCCGCTGCTTGCCCGGTACGCCCATCTGAGACGGCGGCGCCCGCTCTATACACGCTATTCCCTGCAGACGCTTTCCAGCAACGACCGCTACAGCCATGACAAGGCCACGATGGCGCTGCGATATCATCCTCGCGATCTCTACCGTACGTTGCAGGATACTGTGGCTTGGCTGCGTTTCGGGGCGGACCGCGGATAAGGGGGCCGGATTTCTCCCTTGACCACTGTCGGTCGGTGCAGGTATCATTGGCGGTATGAGACAGGAGACACTGGATGCGATCAGGTCGTTCAGGGATGAACGAAATTGGAGTCGGTTCCACACGGCGAAAGATCTCGCCATATCCATTTCCTTGGAGGCTTCCGAACTGCTGGAGTTGTTCCAATGGGTCGGATCTGACGAAGCTATCGAGCACGACAGGGCTGCGATGGCCGATGAGTTGGCCGATGTCCTGATATATGCCGTCCAGTTCGCCGATCTCGTGGGGTTGGATCTGGATACGATCGTCGCTGAGAAGCTGAGCAAGACGGCGGAGAAATATCCTGCGCGTTCCGTCGCACGGTGCCGCGACAAATACGAACTGCATCCGGCCCATGGAAAAGGACGGTGACCGCGCAATGAAATCAAGCCGGATGCAGGCCTGCATCGACTACATCAGGTTCAATCAGGAAGTGGAGGGGTTCTCGTTGGAGGAACCCGAAGAAAGCATCCTTCGCGAAGTGCTGGATGATGAACGCACCGCCGACGATGCCGTGGAGGCGCTGGTCGAAGAACTGCATCTTCCCTCGGAATATGTCCCCACGGAACATGAAGGGGATGTCTATCCCGGTACCGGGTGTCTGACAAACTTCTTCAATATCAAGGATCGGGATCTGCTTCGGACGGTGGAAGCGCGGTTCGTCAATATCAGGACCGCCGAAGTGCTGCTTGATTCCATCGATATGAAATTCGATTTCGATCAACTGAAAGCTATCCATGAACGGCTGTTCGGCGACGTATATCCGAGCAGCGGACAGATACGAGAAGTCGCTGCGGCGAAACGGACGGTGTTCTGCCAGCCTGAATACATCGAGGACATGGCCCTCGAGATTTTTGACAGGTTGCGCAACGATCGATACCTGAAGAATCTGGGACGCGACGATTTCATCAATGACTTCGCGTTCTATATGGGGGAAGTGGAGGCGTTGCATCCGTTTCGGGACGGCAACGGCCGGGCGGCGCGATTGTTCTTCTATCAGCTTGCTATGAACGCGGGCTACGACATCGAATGGTACAAAGTTGATCCTGACAGGATGCTCGAAGCCGATATTTCCGCGATCGATGGTGACTATCAACTTCTGATCGACGTGCTGTCCGAAGTCGTCGTTCCTATGTGGTGATCGGTAATTTTTCGATGTGGTATTGACAGCCTGTGTGTTTTCTGTGTACTTTGTTACCGAAAATTCGGTAACAAACAAGGAATCCGCTGTGCCACGGAATACGAAAGAACGAATATTGCATGAAACCCTCTCCGCGTTTGGCGTCCTGAGGTTCGAGGATATCTCCCTATCGACGATCGCCGCTCGGGTGGGAATTTCCAAGACGGCGATCTTTCGTCATTTCAAGAACAAGCAGGAACTTTTTGACGAGCTCGATAGGCAGGTAGTCGGCCAGTTGTCCGAGCTTAAGCGGAGACTGTCGTCCACCGACATGACGGCGGAACCGAACGTCGGATCCAAGACGGAAGCGTTCGTGATACTGGCTCATTTCTTTAGCGAACGTCCTGAACTGCTTCCGTATTTGCTGCAAATGACGTTCAACGGGCAGCATGGTACGGTTTCCTCGATGATGCTCGATGTCCTGAAACTTGAAAGGGATTTATCCTTGGTCGAGGATCGTTTCGATGTCTCGACCATGTGCTTCTTTCTTCGACAGATGGTATGCTCCTACGATGGCGATGAGGAACTGATCGGCAGATATGCGTCCGCGGTATCCCGTCTTGTCGAATCAGGGTTTTCCTGTTTCTCTGACATTCCCCTGAGCAGGATGGATGAACTGGACGAGATAGCCCGTGTAACCGGACAGGAAACGACCCAGGATCGGTTCTTTCTCGCGCTCGGCCGTGTGATGGATCGGTTCGGACCGTTCGGAATCTCCGTCGAGCGCGTGGCCGACGAACTCGGGCTTGCCAACAGCACCATCTATGCAACGTACGAGAGCAAGGATGAGATGATCAGGCAGACGGTGATCAAGGAGTTCCTCAATTACAGCCGGGCGTTGTCCAGTCGGCTCGCGGCGGCTGATTCCCTGTCCGAAGCGGTCTACCTGATGCTCTCGACATCCGCTTCGTACAGTTCTCGATCAATTCCGTTGTCGGACTACATCATCTGCTGGATCAGCATGAACGGAAACCTTGATTGTGGAGGGGAGGACTTCGAGCGTTTCGATTTCCATCCCGTCCCTAATCGGCGACTGGAAAATTACTATCAGGAGTTCCGGGCGTGCTGCGGGAGACGGTCGATTGATCCAGAACTCATATCCCGGTGGATCTTGTTTCTTCCGTTCCGACATTTCTTCGTAAGGCAGATTCTGCCGGAATCGACCTTGACGGTCGATTCGGTCAGGTCGCTCTACCGTCTGATATGCGGCGGTCTGGAAGGAGTTCGTCGGATGGAACGCTGAACACTTGGACGAAATATATCGTTTCCGGAATGGAATCGCAATCCTACGCGACTGGGAGCGCTCCGGTTCGCGAATCATTTGGAGAATTATCATGAGACTATTGAGACAGGTTGTCGCCGTGCTGGCGATGTCCTGTGCCGTTGTTCCCGGATGGGCATCGACCCTGACGGAGCATCAGGCAGTGGCATATGCTCTGGAAAACAGTGGTAGCCTTGAGCTAGCCGCCACCGACCTGGCGATGCAGGCGAGGTCCGACAGATACGGGTGGAACGGCCTGCTTCCCACGGTCCAGGCCACCGCGACCCTCAACAGGAACAACGCGGTACCCGCTTCGTTGTCCGGCCTGTATCAAAATCCGTATGTTTCGTTCGTCGGAGGTATTTCCGCATCGTGGAATTTCAATCCTGCGTTGATCACCAACATCGAACTCTCCCATAAGCAGTATGAGGCTGGAATGATCTCCTACGAGCAGCAGCGGCAGCAGACGATACGCGACGTAAGGAAGATGTTCTACGGACTTCTTCTGCAGCAGATGAGCATTGACCTGCAGCGCGAGTCCCTGGACATGACCAAGGCCCGTTTGGATCAGGCGCAGGAGAATTTTCAGGCAGGCTACGTACCCGAACTGACGGTCCTGCAGGCTCGGACCATCTACGACAACGCAGTAGCATCCCTTTTGAAACAGGAACAGGCGTTCCTTCAGCAGAAACGCACGTTCGCAATGCTGCTCGGGATGCCGGTCGACGAAACATATTCGTTGGACGGCGACATCAGCACGGATTTCTTCGAGATCGATTCCGCCTCCCTCCTGTCTTCGTTGGATGGCCGGTTCGACATTTCCTCGCTCGCCAAACAGGCGGAGGTCCTCAAGGTGCAGGAGAAGGCGCTGCGACAGCAGATCAACGTTCCGACGCTCTCGCTGAGCGCCTCGTATCAGCCTGTGGTCATGGACGTTTCCAAGGATTGGGGCGGAACCATCGCCCCGACAGTGAAAAACTATTCGGACAACGGAGGCGTGAGTGTGACGGTCGCCATGAATCTGACGAACTTCCTCCCGGCTTCCAGTGCGCGGCAAGGCTTGCAGGATGTGCGGGAGAACATCTCGAAGCTAGCGCTGAGCGGATACGTGCTACGGCAGAATGCGACAGTCGAAATCCTCAATCTGATTGCGTCGCTCGAGCAGTCCCGGCTGGCCATAGAAAATAGCGATAGGAGCATCGAGTTGGCTCGGAAGGTCTATGATTTGACTGAACAGTCATATCGGTATGGTGCGACGGAATTGCTTGACGTCAGGGATGCGCAGATGCAGCTCGACCAAGCGAAATTGGGAAAACTTAGCGAGCAATATACGTATTTGTCAGCATTGCTCGACCTAGAATATGCGATCCAGAGGAGTATTATCGAATGAACAAGATGCAATACGGCAAGAGCGTGATGGCGCTCTGCCTCATTTCCCTGATCCTGATGGGGTTCCTTGTCGGCTGTTCCGGTTCGGGAACGTTATCAGAGGGGGAGGCTTCCTCCGCGACTGTCGGAGCCGGGGCGGTAGCTATTCCCGTGCAGGTATATACGACGGTTCCTCAATCGATCGCTTCGTACTTGCGGTTCGGCGGCGACGTCGTTCCCTCTGTCAGCGTCGACATCCTTACCGAACTGACCGGAAAGGTTTCGGCCGTCCATGTGGATGTCGGCGACCGGGTGGTAAAGGACCAGGTCCTGCTGGACGTGGATCCCTCGCGCCCGGGTTCCACGTTCAATGTCAGCCAGGTCAAGGCGATACAGGGAGGAACGATTACTTCGTTCTCTCCTGTTGTCGGGGTCACCGTGACACCAACGATGTCGCTGGGCAAGATCAGCGATACCGACCACCCAGAAATCACGTTCAGCGTGGTGGAACGGTATGTCTCGCAAATCCGAGAGGGACAGAAGGCGCAAGTTTCGTTCGCCGCGTATCCCGACGAAGTGTTCAGTGCGACGGTCACGAAGGTCGCTCCGACACTGGATGCCGCCAGCCGCACGCTGAAAGCTACCTGTTCGCTTGACCTGCCGGATGAACGGATACTGACCGGCATGTACGCGAAGATCCAAGTTCTGACCGAACAGCGGGAGGACCGCGTGGTCATTCCGTATGGAGCGGTGCTGACAAGCGGCGGAAAGCCGCATGTGTATATCGTCGACGATTCCAGGAGTCCCGCCGTAGCGATTCGAAAGGATGTGATGCTCGGACTTCGTTCCGATACCGTCGTCGAAGTATCCGGTGGGCTACAACTCGGAGACACGGTGGTTGTGAAAGGCCAAACGCTGCTATCCGACGGGAGCCCCATCACTGTGTCGTCCACGCTAGAGGAGATCCGCTGATGTCCTTGTCAAAACTTGCGGTGCGCAAGCCCACTACCGTATTGATCATATTCGTCGTACTGACAGCGCTTGGTATTTACGCTACGACACTGCTGCCGGTCGACCTGTTTCCTGACATGGAGATACCGTATATCCTCGTATCGACTTCGTACAGCAACGCCAGTCCCGAGGAGGTGGAGGACAAGGTAACTCGGCCGTTGGAGAGCTCCCTGTCAGGAATTACAGGGCTGAAGACGATGGAGTCCGTCTCCGGAGCCGGGTCAAGTCTCGTCATGTTGGAATTTACCGATGGCACTGACCTCGCCGAAGCGACCAACATGGTCCGTGATCGGATCGACCTTGTACGCAACTATCTGCCGAGCGAAATCACCTCCCCTGTGATCATGAAGATGGATCCATCGATGATTCCGATCATGACGCTTGCGCTGACCGGCGACCGCTCGCAGGAGGAACTGCGCCAGATCGCCGAGAATTCAGTACAACCTCGGCTTGAACAGCTTGAGGGTGTGGCGTCCGTTTCGATCAGCGGCGGAAGGGAGAAGGCGATCAACGTGGAGATTTCTCGTGATAGCCTCGATGCATACGGGCTGTCGATTTCCCAGGTCGGGCAGATGCTCGCCGCCCAGAATATCCGATCCTCCAGTGGGGTCATCACTGAAAGCGGTGTAGACTACGCGATCACGACCAGCGGTCAGTTCCGTTCGCTCGACGACATTCGCAACACTGTCGTCGCATACAAGACCGGAACGCCGACGGCTTCCGGCGTCGAGGTGCATCGAATCCTGCTGGGAGATATCGCCGATGTTTCGGAAGGTTTCAAGGATATCGGCAGCTATGCCTACCTGAACGGGGAGCCGTGCGTACTGCTCTCCGTCCAGAAGCAAAGCAGCAAGAATTCCGTGAAGACCGTCGAACAGATTCGCGACGAAATGCCGAAAATTCTGTCGATCCTTCCTCCAGGAGTCGGACTGTCCGAGACTTCCAATACTACGGACATCATCAACGAGGCTATCTCCTCCGTGCTTGATTCTGCGATCCAGGGAGCGGTGCTGGCGATCCTCGTGCTGCTGTTCTTCCTGAGAAGTTTCAAAAGTACCGGAATCATCGGCCTGACGATTCCTGTTTCGTTGATCGTTACGCTGGGCGTCATGTATTTTACAGGCCATTCATTGAACATGATGACGTTGGCCGGTCTCGCGCTGGGCGTCGGTATGTTGGTCGACAACTCGATCGTCATTCTGGAGAATATATACAGCTATCGTGAAAAAGGGGCGAAAGCGGATGTCGCCGCTGTGCTCGGATCGCAGGAAATGACGATGGCCATCACCAGCAGTACATTGACGACAATCTGCGTGTTCCTCCCGATGATCATGTTCGGTTCTCGGTTGGGAATGATGAAGCAGGTCTTTCTAGGCTTGGCGTTCACCGTCGTCATCTCATTGGTCTGCAGCCTATTGTTCGCGATCGTACTGGTTCCTGTACTTGCCGCGAAGTACCTGCGGCTGGAGAATGTCCGTAAGAGGAATAAAAAGGGCTTGAATCGGATGATGACACGGTTCTTCAGCGCAGTCGATAATGGATATGCTGCGTCCGTGCGTTTCGCAGTCCGGCACAAGCTGCTGGTCGTAGCGCTGGTGCTCGTCGCTCTCGTGCTGAGCGTGCTGGCGATTCCTCGGATCGGATTCGTCTATATGCCCGAACAGGAGGATACGACGCTGACCATCAATCTGTCGATGCCCCAGGGAACCAACATCGAAGTGACGAACGAAACCATGCGCACGTTCGAAAACATGGTCAGAAAGGAAGTTTCCGGCTTGAAGAGTGTGACTGTTTCCATCGGCAGCGGGACGGGAATCATGAGCGGCGGCGCCAATTCCGCATCCTTGACGATGTCGTTCTATTCTCCGAAGGAGCGTTCTGCGTTCGAAGCGTCACAAACCATGTCTTGGGACAGCGTATCGACGGCGAAAGAAAAGATCAGGCCGTTATTCGATGTCTTCCCCGGAGCAGAATTCACGATCGCGGCTTCTTCGATGAACAGTCTCGGCGGTAGTGGAGTGGATATCGCGGTCAAGGGAGACGATATGGATTCTGTGCGGTCGACCGCACAGCAGATCAAGACCTTGTTGCAGGAGTCTGGAGGCGCATTCGTCACGGATGTCGAAACATCGATGACAGAAGGGCTCCCGCAGGTCGAACTCAGTGTTGACCGCGAGCGCATGTATGCGCTGGGGCTTACGATAGCTGCCGTCAATTCGGAACTGAAAGCAAATATCGACGGACTAACGATCGGCAGGTACTACGATAGCGGAGAGGAGATCGACATCGTCGTGACGCTTCCCGATGCCGATAAGGCGCAGTTGGCCGATCTCGAGCAGATTTTCGTGACCAACGGCAACGGAACAAGGATTCCTCTTTCCAATTTTGCTTCATATGTCGAGACGACATCGCCGACATCGATCATTCGGGAAAACCAGGCGCGGTCGATCCATATCACCGGCACACCGATGCCGGGACTGAGCATCGATTTCGTGCAAGGGGAAATCGAACGTCTGATCAATTCTGGCATTCCTGCGGACGGGTCTGTGGTCATCACCTATGGTGGAGATTATGAGAATCTACGGGAGGGGCTGGAGACGTTCATGCTGATCATCGTCATGGCTATCATTCTGGTGTTCGCCGTCATGGCCAGTCAGTTCGAGTCGTTCAAGGACCCATTCATCGTACTGTTCACGATTCCTCTTTCGGTCATCGGCATCGTCATCGTCTATCTGCTGATGGGCAAGCAACTGAGTATGATCACCGCCGTCGGCGTCCTGATCCTGGTAGGGATTATCGTCAACAACGGAATCGTGCTGATCGACTACATGAACCTTTTGCGCAAACGTGGCTATGGGTTGGAAGATGCCTGCGTCGAGGCCGCGAAGAACCGTCTTCGACCGATTCTCATGACGACGCTCACCACGGTCCTCGCATTGGTCCCGATGACGTTTTCTTCCAGCGGAAACGCCGCATTGGTCCAGCCGATCGGGATGACCGTACTGGGAGGGTTGACGTTCGGTACGCTGATGACACTGTTCTTGATGCCGGTTCTCTACTATCTGTTCAACTATGGCAAGGACAAGCGTTCGCGCAGGAAACGGAAGATTCAGGAGGCGGCGGCGGAAGCGTCTGTATACGATGTGCTCCGTCCGACGATGCCGGCGGCTTCCGATGTGGTTCTCCCTGAGGAAGGTTTCGGCAAGCCAGTGGCCGATTCTGAGAGCGTGCCTGATCGGCCGGCTGCTCCAGTTTCCTCGGAGACCGGTACGACGGTGACCGGACGAGGGTATTCCGTAAAATGGCCGGCGCAAAGCGACGATTCAAAGGAGAACAAAGAATGAAACGGATGGACATCATCCTCAGCCAGGCGCTCGAAGAGGATTTCATCAATCAATGTCAGTTGCTGCATGTCTCCGACGCATACACGAAAGTCCCCGATGTGATGGGGCGAGGCTGCAGCAGTCCGAAAATGGGCGATAGCGTGTGGCCGCAGTTGAACAGCTGGTTCATGATGGTCGTGTCGGACAATGACGCTTTCAAGCTGAAGAAGCTCGTGGAAAGCTTGCGCAGGGAATACCCTGACGAAGGGATAGGCTGTTTCGAATCCGAGGTGGACGTCCTGTAGCGGTACCTGCTTGTCGGATGCGCTTCGAAGCGCATCCGACAAGCTCCTTCACCCGAGGATTCCAAGGTGTTCCAGCAGTATCTTGGTTCCCATGAGGATGAGGACGATGCCTCCGAATAGTTCCGCCTTTGTCTGATACTTCGAGCCAAAAATATTGCCGATCCATACCCCGAGCGCGGAAAAGAGGAATGTCGTGATTCCGATCGAGCAGACGGCGGGGAGCAACCTTACCTGAAGAAATGCGAACGATATCCCTACGGCGAGCGCATCGATGCTGGTGGCGACTGCAAGGGGAAACATCGCCTTGAAGCGGAAGGAGGGGGAGTTCGGACAGGCTTCGGGCGACAGCGATTCCCTGATCATGTTCGCGCCGATCAACCCTAGCAGAATGAATGCGATCCAATGATCGATGTTCGTGATGAATGACTGGAATTGGATTCCGAGCAAATATCCCAATGTCGGCATCAATGCCTGGAATCCACCGAAGTACAGCCCGGTAATCAACATGTGCTTGCTACCTGCCTTTTCGACAGACAGTCCCTTGCAGATGGAGACGGCGAACGCATCCATAGATAGCCCGACAGCGATGACAATCAATTCCCAGATGCTCATCCTGCCCTCCTCGACGTAATATTTCCGGTGATGGCCGGGCGGGCATAAAAAAAGACCCACCTGTCACCACAGATAAGTCTCGTCGTTTCATACAAAGCCAGGAGATTCGGCGATCTCCAGCATGTTGGCTTCATCACGCATACAGCGCCGACTACTCCCTTAACGCACGAGAGTACCATTGCACGACTGATGCGATTTGTCAAGTGCCATGGCATACGGGCGAACAGCATGACGCAGGATATGTCCACAGGTGCAGAATAGAAATTATGCATTTTAATATTCCGAAAAAGGAATATTAAATAGTATAAGTATCAAGCAGTTGGCTGTTGCAGAGCATCTCGATCTCCATCAGCGATGGAATCGAAGCCTGGGCACCGCCGGGCTTCTGAATCGAGACGGCCGCAGCGGCCTGGGCAAAATAGATCGCATCCTGCATGGTGTCTCCGCGACCTATGGCAAAGGCGAACGCTGCGTTGAATACGTCTCCGGCATCGGTCTCATCCACGATTCGAATGTCGCGGTATGCACCGAAATGGTGGCCGCCGTTCCGATCGAAAAAGAAGACACCTTCTGCTCCGCATGTAATGAGGACATTCCTCGCACCTCGCTTGAAAAACCATGAGCTTGCTCGTTTCGCGCTTGCGCCGTCCACTACATCGATTCCCGTCAGCGATTTCGTTTCTTCCCTACTCGGAGTAATGTAGTCGAGCATGTCATAGATGACCGCCGGATACGTTGCGGTGATTCCGGGGGCCATGAAGATCGTCTTGCCGGCTTTGCGGGCGAGTTCCTTGGCGAGAATCGCGGTAGATGAGGGGATGTCCCCCTGCAGCAGGAGGTAGTCGCATTGCTTCAGCGTATCGGAATGGATGCTCAGGTATGAGTCGTCCAGCTTTGCGTTCGCGCCGGGGTAGATCAGTTCGGTCTGTTCTCCGGCTGCGTCGGCGGTGCGAAGCATCATACCGGTGGCGAATTTCGGTTCAGCCTTGATGTCCGATGTCAGGACGCCGAGTTTCTGGAGCGACGCAATGTATGTCTTGCCGAAACTGTCGGAACCGACTTTGCCGATAAAACTGACTTTCGCGCCGAAGCTGGCCAATGTCGCGGCTATGTTCCCTCCTGGGCCGCCATAGGACGGCGCGAGGGATGTCACTTCGATATGTTCGCCAGGGTTCGGGAATCGTTCGCACTGTGTCGACAGGCTGTAGTACAGGCTGCCGATGACGCAATAGGTACTCATGCCACCGATTCAATAGGAACGAAACATCTTTGTAAACCCCTTTTTTGCAAGTTTCATTCGCGTTGTTTCCAAAAAATGCTATATTGTCGGTGTGAGGAGGCCGGCAATGGAGAGAATCAGAGTCGCATTCTATGATACGAAGCCGTATGACAAGGTGTGGTTCGACAGGCTGAAGGAAGACGGCGGCCTCGATATCACCTATTTTGAGCATAAGCTGAATAAGAATACCGCAGGGACGGCGAAAGGCTACGATGTGGCCGTGGCGTTCGTCAACGATACGATCGATGCGGCCGTCATCGATACGCTGAAGAAGGATGGCGTCAAATTGCTGGCGATGCGCTGTGCCGGATACAACAACGTCGACTTCAAGAGCGCATTCGGCAAGCTCCATGTGGTGCGTGTGCCTGCCTATTCGCCGTATGCCGTCGCAGAACATGCGATGGCGCTGTTGCTGACGCTGGTCAGACGGATCCAGCATGCGTATGTCCGCACACGAGAATTCAATTTCAGCCTGAACGGGCTGACAGGGTTCGATCTGCACGGCAAGACCGTCGGCGTGATCGGTACGGGAAAGATCGGTCGGATATTCATCGATATCTGCAAGGGGTTCGGGATGCAGGTCGTGGCATACGATCCATTTCCGGCGAAGGATCTGGACGTGGAATATCTGAGCGTCGACGAACTTTGCACCCGAAGCGATATCATTTCCCTCCACTGCCCGCTGACGCCGGAGACGAAGCATATCATCAACCACCGGACGCTGGCGCTGATGAAGCCGAACGTGTACATCATCAATACGTCGCGCGGGGCGCTGGTGGAGAGCGAGGCCCTGCTGGAGGCGATCAAGGCGAGGAAAGTCGGAGGGGCCGGCCTCGATGTCTATGAGGAGGAGGCCGATCTGTTCTACGAGGATCAGTCGGCTACGATCATCCAGGACGATGTGCTCGCCCTTTTGATCGCGATGCCCAACGTGATCGTCACCAGCCATCAGGCGTTCCTGACCGATGAGGCGTTGCATAACATCGCCCAGACGACAGTGGAGAATATCCGACAGTACTTCGGCGGCGAGGTGATGCCCAACGAAATTTGCTATCAGTGTCTGGAGAGCGGAACCTGCCCGAAGGACCATAAGAAGCGTTGCTTCTAGGGTTCGTACTGGATCCTTACGAATGTCGCCACATGGAACCCCTCAATGCTATCCGCTCTCGTCCGGACGACAGCGGATAGCGTATTATGCCAAAATAAGAGTTTATGACACAAATAATAAAACTGGTTTGTAAGTATCGATAACCAACTGGTGCAAGCTCGAAATTCCAAGCGGACGATATGGAACAACAACAAACTGGCAGGCAGGGCGCTCCATACTGGCAGTGCAGAACTCTGCAGGGATGCGCGGCGTCCCTGCGACGGATGTTACTTCTTGAGCAGATCCCTGATTTCCGTAAGCAGCGCGATGTCCGCAGGCGGTGCAGGCGGTGCAGGCGGCGTCGCGGGGGGAGTGTCCTTTTCCCGTAGTTCCTTCATCTTGTTCAGGGCCTTGACCATCAAGAAGACGACGAATGCGATCAGCAGGAAATTGATGCATTTCTGGATGAATGCGCCATAGTTGAGCGTGACCGCCGCCATGTCGCCGACCGCCGGGGATATCACCCATTTGAGGTCGGTGAAGTTCACCCCGCCGATGATCAACCCGATGAACGGCATGAGCAGGTCGTTGACCAGTGACTGGACGATCGCGGTGAATGCGCTGCCGACTATGATACCGACAGCCATGTCCATGACGTTCCCGCGTGCGATGAACTGTTTGAATTCCGCGAAGAACTTACTTTTCCCCATGATATGTCCCTCCATATTCCATCTATGCGGATTCCTGTTCCGATCACTGTATCGGTTTTTTCAGAACCGCCTTGCGAACTTTCTTGATTTCCGGCTGCATCACTTTCGCCGCGACCTTCTTGTGCTTGATCAAGAAGCAGGAATGGATCTTCTCGTCGCGGATGAAATCGTCACCAAGCGTTTCCTTGGAGATGTCCTGGACGTCGAACTGCTCCAGCAGCCGGTCATCGATCTTGAACCTGCGATAGTTGTTGGAAAAAATCAAAGTACCGTCATTGTCCAGATGCATCATGCACGCCCGGACCAACTTCACCTGGTCCCGGTCGACGTCGAATGTCCTGCGGTTCTTGCCGTTGCTGAACGTGGGCGGATCGCAGAAGATCAGATCGTAGCGGTCATAGGTCGCGAACAGCCATTCCATGCAGTCTTCCTTATAGAAGAAATGATTCATGCCTGTGAAACCATTCAGCTCCATATTCTTCAACGCCCAGTCTAGATAGGTTCCGGAAGCATCGACGCTTACCGTACTGAGCGCACCTCCCGCCGCCGCATGGACAGTGGCCGTCCCCGTGTAGCAGAACAGGTTGAGGAACCGTTTTCCGTCGGACAGTTCCTTGATCATCTTCCGTACCGGCCTGTGGTCGAGGAAGATCCCCGAGTCGAGATAGTCGGTGAAGTTCACCAGGAACTTCAGACCGTTCTCCTTCATAATGAAGAATCTGTTGGAAGCCCCCATCTTTTCGTATTGCCCCAGACCTTTCTGCGGGGTTCTCTGTTTGACGAAAATCTGCTCCAGATCGATGCCGGTGACACGTTCCGTCGCGTCGATCAGCTCTTCGAGTCGACGTGCGGCGTCTTCCGGATCGATCGACGCCGGAGCGGCATATTCCTGCAATGATATCCACCTGTCCTCGTAGAGGTCGATCGCCGCCGAATACTCCGGCATGTCGGCGTCATAGATCCGATAGCTGGAAACCTGTTGCTCCGCCATTTTCGGCTTGAGAGCGGCGAGGTTCTTCCGCAGTCGGTTCGCCGCCATTTCCGCTCCAGGCGACAGCGGTTTGGACAGCCGATCCTTCCTCCGTTGCTCCGCCTTGGCGATCATCTCCGCCCGTTCCTCTTCGGTGAACACATAGTAGTGGGCGATCTGGCAGGAGATTCCCCCGTTGTACAGCGTATTGGTCCTGTTCGGCTTCATGTCTACATAGGAAAGCAGCTGCTGATCCCCGCAGAGGATCGCGATCCTCCACCCGAGGAAGAGGCTGTTGAACTGCCTTCCCATCGCTATATAGAGCGTTTCGACGCTTTCCTCGTCCATCCGTACCCCATAGGGAGGATCGGTGACGATGCACCCGCCGCCGGACGGGACATCCTGCGCCGTGGTCGTCCTGATGTCATGGACGGAGAATTCGATCAAGTCTCCGATTCCGGCCGCCCGTGCGTTTTCCCGGGCGATCTCCACGGCGCCGGGATCCTTGTCCCAACCTAGGATCTTCACCTTCTTTTTCCTGCCGGCTTCCTGTCTGGCGACAGCTTCGTCAAGGATGTCCTCCCAAATGTCCGGATCATGGATCGGGAGCCTGTAGAAAGCGAACTTGCTTGTGTCGAGCAATCCCGGTGCGGTATCAGTGGCCATCCATGCCGCTTCGATGCAGATGGTGCCCGCCCCGCAGAACGGGTCGAGCAGCGTTTCCGCTCCGCTTCCGCTGTCCAGCGACTTGCGCCAATCGGACCGATAGAGGAGCGCGGCGGCGAGATATTCGGCAAGGACGGCGTCGGTCTGTTGCTTGCGATATCCTCTCTTGTGAAGAGATTTACCCGAGAAATCGACGTACCAGACGACCCGGTCCCCATCGACATGGACATGGAACGTGATGTCCGGCTTGTCTCTGTCCACGTTCGGACGAACTCCATCGAAGCGCTCCTTGATCCGGTCGACGATCGCGTCCTTGACACGGAGCGCGGCAAAATGGGAGTTCTTCAGCCACTTGCAGTCGGACACGGTCTCTGTGACTGCGAACGTCCGCTCCGGGGTAATCCAGTCTTCCCATGGAATCTGTATCGCCGATTCGTACAACTCGTCGGCGCTGGTGACGCTTTCGTCCTGGAACAGGGCGAGCAGAACGCGAGTGGCGGTGCGCGTCCAGAGGCAGAACCGATACGCAACGGCGAGATCCGCCTCGAACTCGACACCTCCGTTTGTTACGTATACGTCTGAGGAACCGGCTTGCCGGGCCTCCATTTCCACAATATCGTTCTGATTGGCCGAGGCCATCGCAAAGAATATCATCGCCGTTCCCCCTGCGTTTCCTCGACCCGATGGGGATCTTTCGCGAATACCCGTTCAAGTTCCGGCTTTTCGAAGCGGTAGACAGTACCGCAGTTGAAACATTCCAGCTCCAGCGGGAATGGTCCGTCGGTAAGAATCTCTTCCTGTTCATTTTCCGGGAGGCCGGAAAGGTATCCTTCGAAATGCTTTCTGTCGCACGGACAGGAGAAACCGACCCCCAGATGGGCGAGTGGACGAGGCTTCTCGGATGCAAACTGTTCAATTATGTATTCCTTGACTGAGTGCCCTTCCGCCAGCGTTTTTCCGATCGAGGGAAGGTTCGGAGCAAGGCGCTGCAACCGGTTCAGTACATCGTCCTGACAGCCGGGCATCGCCTGGATGAACATGCCCCCCGCACCTGCGACACGCCCTGCTTTGTCGAATTGTACGCTCAGAGAGAAAAGGCTCGGGGTCTGTTCCGACTGCTGGTAGTAGACGGCCAGATCCTGTGCGAGATTCCCATACTGGAGCATCACTTGGCCGGTGAACGGCTGCCGGCTTCCTTCGAGAAGTTTCGTGATGGTGAGGAATCCCGGGCCATAGAACATCGAAAGATCGAAGCTTTCCAGAGGCTTGTCGATCGGAATCGGTACGTTCTTCAGATATCCGCGCACCGCTCCGCATGCCCATGCCTCCACGTATACGCCGCCGATCGGGCCGCCGCATTCGATGGTGAGTTGCAGACGATCATTGCCTTTCAGCGTTGAAGCGAGCAGGCCTCCTGCAATGTAAGCCTGTCCGAGGACGACAGTCTCGAGGATGCCCAGATGGTGATTGGCACGCATCTGATTAATCATATGGGTCCCCTGCAACGCTGTCACCCTGACAGCGCCGTCATCCAAAAGAAATACCTCCCTGCTGTCGTCGGGCAAGGAGGCGAGATGTTCAATCAATACTGGATCTTCGATTTTCGTTCGAAACACCGTTTGTCTCCATCGGAAGCGACAGCCGCCCGGTTTCTTCCCGTCACGGCGTCAGGAATCGGAATTCCCTTCCGTCCTGCATCGCTTCCTGTTCGTGATGATTTCCGTCAGCGGCGATATCGCCGACAGATTGTCTTTGCTGTAGCTTAGTCAATGACCTCGGCTTTTGCAATAGCTTCGAAATCTTTTCCTTCGATCACTTCATGCTCCAGCAACTGCGATGTGATCGCGTCGAGGGCTTTCCGGTTCTTCTCCAGCTTGCCTTTGACCACGGCGTACCGTTCATTGACGATCCTCGCAGTCTCGCTGTCGATATATTCCTGCGCTTGCTCTGAATACTCTCTCGATCCAGCGACGCCTGCGATGCCGCTCTGCGTCGTGGGCAGCGTGATGTTCCTGTACTTGTCGCTCATGCCGAATTCGGTGATCATCCTCCGTACCAGATCGCTGGCACGGCTGATGTCGTTGCCCGCTCCGGTGGAAATCTCTCCGAATACGACTTCTTCAGCAGCACGTCCGCCGAGCATCGTGTCGATGTTGCCCAGCAACTCGCTTTCCGACATAAGGAACCGGTCTTCGGTAGGATACTGGAGCGTGTAGCCCAGAGCGCTCATGCCTCGCGGAATGATCGATATCTTCGTCACCGGCTGAGCGCCGGGTGTCATGAACGCCGTCAGCGCATGTCCGGTCTCGTGATAGGCGACTTTCTTTCGTTCGTCTTCGGTAAGAATTCTGCTCTTGCGTTGCAGTCCTGCTACGGATTTCTCGATCGCCTCTTCGAAGTCGGTCTGGTTGACCTTCTTTCTGCCGCTGCGTACCGCCATCAACGCTGCTTCGTTAGCGATGTTGGCAAGATCCGCGCCGGCCAGTCCCGCAGCTCCCTGGGCGATCTTGTGCAGATCGACATCGGGGCTGAGCTTGATATCCTTTGTATGAATCTTGAGGATTTCATACCGTCCTTCCAGATCCGGTTTGTCGATCAGCACCTGCCGGTCGAATCTTCCGGGACGAAGGAGCGCCGGATCGAGGATTTCCGGACGGTTGGTCGCCGCCAGGATGATAACCCCGGTTCGGGAATCGAAGCCATCCATCTCGACCAGCAGCTGGTTGAGCGTCTGTTCCCGCTCATCGTTGCCACCGATGCCCGCCGATACCCTGGACCGTCCGATCGCGTCGATCTCGTCGATGAAGATGATGCACGGCGAATTCTCACGGGCTTGGCGGAACAGATCCCTGACTCGAGCAGCTCCGACGCCGACGAACATTTCGACGAAATCGGCGCCGCTCATCTTGAAGAACGGAACCCCGGCTTCGCCTGCGACCGCTTTCGCCAGCAGTGTCTTTCCTGTGCCGGGAGGGCCTACCAGCAACACTCCTTTTGGAATCTTGCCACCGATTTCCGTATACTTGTCGGGATGCTTGAGGAAATCCACCACTTCCTCCAGCTCGTATTTGCTTTCGTCCGCTCCCGCGACATCGGAGAATCGGACCCCGGTATCCCCCTCGGCGATGATCTTTGCCTTGTTCTGATTGAACGAGAGAACCCCTTGCCCCCCTTGTCCCATCTTCTGGAACAGAAAGCGCCAGAGGAGAAAGAACAGCGCGAACGGCAGGATCCAGCTCAATAACGTGGAAATCAGTCCCGGACGCTCCGGGGCTGTGGCGTAGTATTCGACCCCGTATTCATCGAGCAACGGCAGAAACGACGGGTCATTGATCAGATACGTTGCGAACACAGCACCTGACGAAGACGACACGGACTGGTTGTCCTGATTCGTTCCGAACAACGCCGTACCGATAGTCTGGGTCGCCTGGGCTTTTGTGAAGGTGTAGCCCACATATCGTTCGCTTTCGATCGCCACCCGCTTGATCGTTCCAGTCTTGATCAGCTCCTTGAACTGGTTGTAGTCCACCTGCGTCACGTTGGTGTTCTGGGTGAGGAAAAAGCTGTTGATCATCATCAGCACCAAGAGGATGACGAAGAAATACCAGAACGAGAACTTGAACTTCTTCTTCGTTCCCGGATCGACCCCCCCCCGATGGATGCCCGGTTCCTCTTCGCATGGGCATTTGCGTTTTTTCTTGTCTCCGTTCTGCGACGCATACTGTCGGTTCAGGTCGTCGAGTTCGTTCGGATTGTTTTCAGTTGCCATTGATGTTTCCTTGTCGTCCGTCAATCGGCGGACTTCCTCGTTGGTCTTGGAAATGAGGAATATGGTTCCAGTATACTCATGGTTCGGGAAATCGGCAATTTGCTTTCTCTTTTGAAATGGCGAATATTCTCTTTTTTTCTGCGGTGAGCTGTGTTTTGTCACTATCGGAATATGATATGGTCGCTTCAAAAGCATGCCTCGCCGACTATGGGCGGTTTGGCCGACTGCGGGATGGTCATTTTTACCTTGTCGTGCAATAATTGCGCAGTGCAATGTACAGTTTTTTCAGAAGCCGTCGTGTTTTTTCATTGTAGAAGTGGGACGCAGGACGTCAAGCTTCCATGATTGAGTGGTTTTGTGAAGATTTTGTGGTTTTTATGGTTTTTATTTCTGTAATGAGTTGTCGTTGGCATGTGGATTGCACATCATGTGTTACATACTGACAAAGGAAAAACGTTGATGAAGAATAGTACGTTGAAAAGACTCAGCCTTAGTCTTGCGCTGACATTCGTTTGTTCCGCTGCGTCGCTGTTCGCGGTGGATCTGGCTCAGCTGATGGCGCTGGCTCAGGAAAAAAGTCCTCAGATGCAGTCGTATCTGCTTACCAGGCAAAACAGCGAGATCGCCAATGCCTTGACCGATACGGACGATGACATTTCTGTCGAAGTGTCATCTGGAAATGCGACGGTCAAATATGTACAACCGACGACCATCGGCGGTATCTCTACGCAGGGATATACAGCCACTTCCATCGAACCTTCCGTCAGCGTTACGCTTCCCAACGACGGCAAGACTACGATCAAAGCCTCGAGCGGAGCTTCGGTGAATTTCTACGAGAACGGAGCGCGTTCCTATGGCCTCAGCCCGACCGTGGAGGCTTCCCATACCTTTACGTTCGGTGAGACGGGAGACTCCCGTTCCGACCTGTTGTATTCGCAGAACCTGCTTCTCGCCAGCCAGACGTATGCGAGCAACGTGCTGAATTTCGAAAATCAAGTCTATCAGAAAGTTTCTTCGATCCTTTCGATCGAGAAGCAGATGAACGAAGCGCGGAAGAGCATCGACGATCTTCGGATTTCGATGGACAACGCATTGAAGCTTGGATCGACGAACAAAGACGCGGTCGCGTACAAGAACCAGGAACTTCAGCTTCTGTCCCTCGAGAACACGCTCAAGACGCTCGAGCTATCGCATGACTATGCGCTGGAGCAGTTCAAGATATTGACCGGTCTGGACTATGACGGCGACGTAACCGGGATTCGCGAGGCCTCGCCGGAATTCTCTCCGCTTGCGAACGGCAACACAGCCGTGCTCCTCAAGCAGATGTCGTTGCAGATCGCACAGGAGGATCTGAAGCTGGAGAGGGCCAGGACGACCAACACGACTCTCAACGTCGCCGGAGGGCTCGGCGTGCCAGTGACGAGGACGGGCGGGACGAATTCCTATTCGGTGGCGAGCTCCGCAGGAGCTCTGTTGGCCGGTTCCAATTATTCAGTCTCCGCTTCGGCGAATCTGAAATACTCGATTACCGATGACGAACTTACTCCATCGGTCACTGTGGTCGGTACGTGGAAGAACAAGGCGTCGAAGGCTGCGGACGAACTGACGCTGCAACAGCTGGAGAACAAGGCGTTGCTCGCCCAGCTGACATACAACGAGGCGCTTCTGGCCTATCAGTCCGATGCGGTTTCCCTGCAGAACGATATCCAGGACTGGAAGCTGCGGGTGGCCAGGCAGAAGAATCTGGCTGAATATCACAAGCAGGTTCTCGCCCAGAAACAGAGCCTGCTGGAGAAAGGGCTGGGGAGACAGGCAGACGTCGACGACGCGGCGTTCGATATCGATCAGGATGCATATGACATGGACATGTTGCTACTGGAAGGACTGATTTTGGAAAACCGGGTCCTCATGATCCAACTGTAAAGTAAGGAGCGAATGAAGAAAATGGGCAAGAAAGATACGAAGAAGCGTGCGGACGTCGGGGTTTCGACCGAGGATCAGGTTCGTAATACGCTGAAACGGCGTATGGCTCGCCGTCGGGTCAAACGGATCATCACATGGGCCGTCGTCCTGATCCTGATTTTCGGCGGAGGCACGCTATATAATTTCTACAAGCAGAACGGGCGGTTCCCTTGGTCGCCCGAGAAACCCGCCGTATCTGCCTTCACTACGGTGGAGGAGAAGGTATATGAAAGCACCTATAGCACGACCATCGATCTATCCGGTTATGTGATTCCCTACGATGAGCAGAAGGTGAACTTCCGTTCCACCGGCGCGATCACCGGCGTATATGTCTCAGAGGGGCAGTCCGTCAAGAAAGGAGACTTGCTGGTAACGATCGACGATACCAACCAGCAGTACGCGATCGCGAATCTGGAAGCTCAGATCGAACAGGCGCAGCTGGAGGGAAGTTCTCGGACGCTCAAATTGCTGGAGCTACAGAAGAAAACCGCCGAGAACAACCTCGACTATACGCGATCCTACGCCAATTTCGACGGGGTGGTCGCCTCCGTCGACGTATCGGTTGGAGATTATTTCGAAGCCGGCGACTCGGCCATGACCCTCATAGACCGAAGCAAGCTCAAGGCGACGGTGGAGATCGACGAAATCGACATGCAGTATGTCACGCTTGGACAGACTGCGGAGCTGACATTCGATGCCCTGCCGGGAGTGATCGTGCCAGCCTCCGTGTCGTATATCCCGATGCTAGGCCGTTATACTACGCAAGGAATCGGTGTCATGGATGTTGAGATCACCATTGAGAATCCTCCGCAGGGACTGGTCCCCGGCTATACGTTCGAAGGTACGATCAATGTCGAGGGGGAGGTCTCCATGATGTTGATCCCACAGTCGGCGGTTACGACGAGAAGAGGGATCAGTACAGTAGAGAAGAAGCTTTCCGACGGAACATCCCAGACGGTGACGATCACGGTGAAGTATCTCGGAGAGGGGATCTGCCAGGTGCTTGGTGGAGATTTGAAAGTCGGTGATACGGTTCTGGTGCGGAAATCCGTGCTGCCTTCCGACGCCGCTTCGTCGATGATGCTGTCGGTCGGAGGCGGAAACGACGAACCGCCTCGCGGCGGCGGCCCCGGATCCCGATAGTGAGGCATGTGTAAATGAATGATATTGCATTTGGCGCCGCCATGACGATGGCGGCGGAGACCGGAAGGCAACTCGCCGACAGTCCCCGGACGGTGATCACGTTGCGGGACGTCAAGCGGTATTTCATGGTTGGAGATTTCATCGTCAAAGCGCTGGACGGCGTGAGTCTCGATATCACGCGGGGCGATTTCATGGCGATCATGGGGCCTTCCGGATCAGGAAAGTCGACGATGATGAACCTGATCGGATGTCTGGACACTCCCACGAGCGGCGATATCAGGATCGACGGAGAGGATACCGCGGGGATGAACGAAACGGAACTGGCGTTCGTCCGCAACCAGAAGGTCGGTTTCGTGTTCCAGCAGTTCAATCTGCTAGGAAAGCTTACCGCATTGGAAAACGTCGTCACTCCGCTACTCTATGCGGGAGTGTCCGTCAGGGAACGGAGGGAACGGGCTATGACCGCATTGGAACGGGTAGGCTTGGCCGATCGGATGAAGCATCGCCCTAACGAACTGTCCGGTGGACAGAAGCAGAGGGTGGCGATCGCCCGGGCGTTAGTGAACAATCCTGCGATCCTGCTGGCCGACGAACCGACCGGCGCATTGGATTCCAATACCGGCAACCAGATCATGGAGCTGTTCGAGGAATTGAACAGTGAAGGCCGGACCGTCGTGTTCGTCACTCATGATCGGGAACTCGGCATGAGGTGCCGCCGTCAGGTCAGGATCCGTGACGGAAGGCTGGAGGCGTAGCATGTTCATAGAGAATATCAAACTTTCGTTCTCGGCGATGCGCGGCAACAAGCTTCGGACGGTGTTGTCCTTGCTGGGGATCATCATCGGCGTCGGATCGGTGGTCGCGATCCTGACCCTCGGACAAAGCGCTACGGAAAGCATCACCGAATCCATATCGATGGGAGGTTTGAACAGTGTCACCATCTATCCGATGCCCAATCAGAAGACGTCGGGAGTGTTCACCGAGGACTTCGGCGATACGCTGATGCGTAACGTCGACGACATTGATGCGGTGCTGCCGCAAGTCAGTAGCAACGCCTATGTCCGCAATGGTCAGGATCGGATGAGCGTCACTGTCAACGGTGTTCTCTCCTCGTTCGCCGATATCCAGAAATATGAGGTGGATGACGGTGAGTTCTTCGGCAGTCTCGACAACATCAACCGCCGGCAGGTGGTCGTCCTGGGAGCCGATGTCGCCGAAGAACTGTTTCCCTACGGGGATGCTGTCGGTCAGTACGTGAGCCTGTTCAGGAACCAGGCGAAGAGCTATCTGGTCGTGGCGGTCATGAAGAACAAGGACGCCTCGTTCAGCGGATCCTATGACAGCGGGGTATATATTCCGTACAATACCTATCAGCAGCGGTTCCGTCGGACGACGACGGTAGGCTCGTATGTCGTTGCTGTCAACGAGAACGCCGATACGCTGACGGTGTCGGACCGGATCACCGAATACCTCGACGACTTGGTCGGTTCCGACGCATACAACCTGTTCTCTCCCGCCACGCTGGTGGAGATGTCGAAGCAGATCACCGGGACATTCAGTTCCTTCCTTGCCGCAATCGCGGCGATTTCGTTGCTTGTCGGGGGAATCGGCATCATGAACATCATGCTGGTGTCGGTGGCCGAACGGACGAGGGAGATCGGTGTCCGCAAGGCGCTGGGGGCTTCTCCTTCGACGATTCGCGGTCAGTTCCTTACCGAAGCCATCACGCTGACGCTTATCGGCGGGTTGCTCGGAATCGGGTTGGGCGCGGCGATCAGTTTCGGGCTGACGAACCTCGTCGGATGGGCGTTGCATCTGTCCTATTCTTCGTTCGTCTTCGCGATGGGGTTCTCGATGTGCGTCGGAGTCTTCTTCGGCTGGTATCCTGCCATGAAGGCATCCAAGCTCGATCCGATCGAGGCCTTGAACTATGAATGATGTAACGGTACGATGCATGTATCGGGAGGATTGCGGCGTTGAATACGATCGGAAAAGGACGGAGATGGTCCATAGCGAACGGAAAGGAGCCTGTGTTCGTCATTTCCGGGCTCATTTTCGCGTTCCTGCTACTCATCAGCCTGGTTCTTTTTCTGTCGTATAACATCATCAAGACCGAGAACCTCAACATCCAGCTTCGAGCCGAACGTGCGTTCAATTCGGTGTACATCACCCTTTCCTCGATGACCGGCAGTTCCACGTATTCCGGTTCGACGTTCGATACCTATGCGATATCGAAGGCGACTCGCGTCATGCAGGAGGAAGGGGTGAATGCGATCGGTATCTACGAGGACAACGGGCGATTCAGTTTCGGCCTCGGCGCCGCACCGTACTCTCTTTCGCTCGAACATCTGAACATCCTCAAGAACAACGACGATGAATTGCGTTCCGGAATCCTTACATACAATCGGGATACCGGCATGATCGAATATCTGCGGTTCACCAATCGGATCCTGCTCGATATCGGAACGTTCGGCTTCACCGACAACAGCTTGATCAGCAACCCTGTCGATCTGCCGAACATCCTCTACATTCTGTTCGACGGAAAGTCGTACCAGAACCGACTGACGATGGTCAAGGCGTTCTCCTTCTTCACGATCATGGCGATCGGCGTCTTCTTCCTGATGATCGTCAACATCTATCAGAGCAACCGTCAGTATCGTGCGACGCTGGCAAAACAGGAAAGCCTGGTAAACCTGGGAGAAGCCGCGCGGACGCTGACCCATGAGATCAAGAACCCGCTGAGCGCCATCACGATCCAAATGGCACTGCTGAAGAAAATGCTGCCTCCGGAGCGACGGGAGGACCTGCAGGTGGTCGATCTTGAGGTGCAACGATTGATCCAACTGACCAACAAGGTCAGTGATTTTCTGCGCAATCCTCTGGGGACACCCGAGACAATCGATTTTCCGCCGTTCATCGGAACGATCGCACAGCGATTCCCGATCCAGATCGCCTTCTCGCCGAAGAGCCTCGAGCATGTCTCGATCGATTTCGATGCCGACCGGGCCCGGTCGGTGTTCGAGAATCTGCTGAAGAATGCGATGGAAAGCTGCCAGGGGCGAGATCCTCAGGTCGAAGTCGAGATCCGGTTGGACAAGCGCGACCAGGTCCATGTGTATGTCCGTGATCGTGGCGACGGAATTCCAGAAGGGGACGAAAAGAAGATTTTCGACCCATTCTTTACTACGAAGATCCATGGCTCGGGCATCGGGCTGTCTATCTCCAGACAGTTCGTCAAGGCTCGGGGAGGAAATATCCGCCTCTACCCGCGAGAAGGGGGGGGCACCGTGGCCGAGGTCGTCCTGCCGAGGTCGATGCACAGGTTGCGCGACAAGGCGTGATACGGCGACAGCACGAAAGAAGGTGGAGCATATGAAGATTCTGATAGTAGACGATGAACCGAACATCAGGGAATTGATGAGAAAGTATCTTGGATTGGAAGGGATCGAAAGTGACGGTGCGGAAAATGGTTTTTCAGCCCAGCGGTTGCTTAAGGAGACTCCGTACGATGCCTGTCTGATCGACTTGAAGATGCCCGGGATGGATGGCCTGCAACTGATCATGTGGCTCAGACAGGAGGGATTCCGGATGCCGGTAATCATGATATCGGCACATGGCGAGATCAACGACGCCGTCTCCGCGCTGAAAGAAGGAGCCCAGGACTACATCGTCAAGCCATTCGATCCAGAGGAACTGACCATCCGGCTGAAAAAACTGGTGGAGGCGCAGAACCTGCGTAATATGGTGGAGTCTGAATCACGGGTGAACGAGGAGTCCGGTTCAGGAGGCTTTATCGGCGATTCGCTGTCGATCAGGAAGATCAAGGAGGTGATCGCAAAAATCGCCGATAGTCCTGCGACGGTCCTGATTACCGGCGAGAGCGGAACGGGAAAAGAGGTTGTCGCCCGTGAGATCCATGCATCTTCCGTGTTGAAGGACGGACCGTTCGTGGCGATCAACATCGGCGGCGTGCCTGAAAACCTGCTGGAAAGCGAATTGTTCGGATATGAGAAGGGGGCCTTTACCGGCGCCATGGCACGGAAGCCAGGCATGTTCGAGCTTGCATCAGGGGGAACTCTCTTTCTCGATGAAATCGGCGACATGCCGTTGTCGCTCCAAGTGAAGATCCTGCGGGTGCTGCAGGACCACAAAATTTCACGGTTGGGAGGAACGACTCCGATTCCGATCAATGCCAGGATCATCGCGGCGACAAACAAGAACCTAGAGGAAATGGTTCGGCAGGGGAAATTCCGTGAGGACCTGTTCTACCGGCTGAACGTTGTGCGGATCGAGATTCCTCCGTTGCGTGAACGAAAGGAGGATCTTCCGGTGCTCGTGGCCGGCATACTTCGTCGATTGAACCGCCAGATGGGGCATAAGATTGAAGGGTTATCTCCGGAAGCTCTTGAACTACTGAAGCATCACAGCTTCTATGGCAATGTCCGGGAACTGGAGAATATTCTTGAGCGAGCCGTGATTTTTGCCGATGGCGCCATCATTCGCGCAGATGACCTGGATCTTCGTGGGAGTGTATCCCGTCCCGACAGCCAGTCCTCCCAGCAATCTACGTATCCCGAGCCATCCTCCGCGGACGCCCGAAGCTTGAAGGAGATGGAGGAGGATGCGATCATTCGCGCCCTGCACCGATGGGAGGGAAATCGCACCCGTGCTGCGGAAGAGCTGGGGATCAGCAGGCGGACGTTGATCAACAAGATAGCTGAGTACGGACTGGATATCTGATCAGAAGGCAAGGAGAAGAGAAGTGGCAAGACAGACGCTACCCCGTTGGGATTTGGATCCCATCTACCCAGGAATCACGAGCGAACGGTTTCTTTCCGATCTTTCCCGTATGGGGGAGCTCGCGGATTCCGTCGATGCAATGCTGGACGACGGCGCTTTCCGTTCCGACGATTTCGCCGGATGGTTTTCAGCTATCCTGTCCGCATATCAGGAAATGCACGACTACCTCGAGACGCTTGATGCATATGCGAACGCCGTCCTGACGACCGACACGTCGGATGTCGCCGCCATGAACGGTTTGAACAAAGTCGAGGCCGCCGCGTTGCAGGTTCGGGCGGTGGAGGTCAAGTTGCTCAATACGCTTGCCTTCGCCGAAGACAACGTCGAACGATTGCTCGAGGAAGACGGGCGGTTCGTCCCGTATCGGTATGTGGTCGGACAACTGCTTGAGGCGCAGAAGCACCAGATGAGTCCCGCCGAAGAGTCCCTGGCCGCCGACCTGAATCGTAGCGGTACCGATGCGTGGGGGCGGTTGCAGGAGGCCGTTTCCTCTTCTTGCTCCACGATATGGGATGCGACGACCGGGGAGCGCAAGACGGTGATCCAACTGCGGGCTTTGGCCGTGGATCCCGACCGGAATGTTCGACGGACCGCTTTTGTCAAAGAACTGGAAGTCTGGAAGGAACATGAGATCGACATGGCTTATGCGCTGTGCGGCGTGAAGGGCGCGACATTGGCGCTGGATGCACGAAGAGGCTGGGGCGATCCTTTGGATCGGTCGATCAGCCAGGCAAGGATCGACAGGAACGTGCTGGATGCGCTGATCTCCGTCCTCGAACGGAATCTTCCGATGTTCCGACGATATTTGAAGGCCAAGGCGAAGCTGCTCGGTATCGACCGCCTCGCGTTCTATGATCTGTTCGCTCCTGTCGGCTCTTTTGCGAAACACTGGAGCTACGACGAAGCTCGAAGATTCATCATCCGCCAGTTCTCCGCATTCAGCCCGCGGATGGGAGAGTTCGCAGCTGAAGCGTTCGAGCGGAACTGGATCGATGCCGAACCTCGTCGCGGCAAGGTGGGAGGCGCCTACGATACTGCGTTCCCGCTTCGCGGGCAGAGCAGGATTCTATCGAACTTCGACTATAGTTTTTCTGCGGTTTCGACGCTTGCGCATGAACTGGGACATGCATACCACGACAGCATCGTGCTCGGTTTGCCGTCGCTGCTCAGGACGTATCCGATGACGCTCGCCGAGACTGCTTCGATCTTCAGCGAATTCATCGTATTCCAAGGTGCGTTGTCCGATAGCGACGATGCCGGAAAACTGACGTTGATCGAGCATTTCCTGCAAGATGCTTGCCAGGTTTGCGTCGATATCCTCTGCCGGTTCTACTTCGAGAACGAACTGTTCGCACGTCGAAAGGAGGGGGATATCGTCGCCGAGGAACTCTGCTCGATGATGATCGATTGCCAGAAGCGGACCTATGGCGACGGTCTGGACGAAACGGCGTTGCACCCGTACATGTGGGCTGTCAAGGGGCATTACTATAGCAGCGATCTGTCGTTCTACAATTATCCATATGCGTTCGGTCAACTATTCGGACTCGGACTCTCTGCGAAAAGCCAGGGAGATCCGTCGTTTCCTGAAACATATGTGAAGATATTGTCGCTGACAGGCCGGGACAGTGCCGTGAATGTCGCCGCCGCCGCCGGATGCGATATTACCGTCGAATCGTTCTGGCAGGAAGGCATGGATGTCATCGCCGCATATTGCGATCGATTCGTCGCCATGGCGGAAAAGCTCGGCTGATATGGAACGGATGGTCGTTCGGGTGGAGAAGCTCGTGCAGGGGGGCGAAGGATTCTCCATCGCCCCTGACGGAAGGGCCTTGTTTGTCGCCGGTGCGCTTCCAGGGGAACTTGTCTGCTGTGACGTCGTTCAGGAAAAGAAGCGTTTCATCCGGGCGAGGACGCTCGATGTCCTCGAGCCATCGGAAGACCGTGTAGCCCCTTCGTGTCCGTATTACGGGATTTGCGGCGGATGCAATCTCATGCATCTCGCCCATGGCGCACAAGTGGAGGCGAAACGCTCGATCGTGCTCGAGAATTTGAGACGGATCGGCGGATTGTCAGTAAATGATGCACTGGATCATATCATTGAGCCGGGAAATCCTGGGGAAAGTCCTGGATTCGGTTATCGTAGCAGGGTTCGATTTCATGTGGATTCCGCTTCGTCCTCCGTGGGCTTCCTGGAGGCTGGTAGCGAACACTTGGTCGACATCGGACATTGTCCGATCCTCGTTCCATCGCTGGATTCGTTGCTGGGGGAATCTCGCGCTACAGTCCTTGCGAAAGCTGCGCGTTCAGGCACAGGAGGGCTTTGGCACTCGTTGCCTGTGGTTCCCGTGATCGCCGGTGACGATGCCGTTTCGTTCGATGATACGGTCGTCCGCGCCACTGTGGCCGGACGACCATTCTTCGTAGATGCGAAGGTATTCTTCCAATCCAATCGGCATGCGCTTCCAGCCTTGGCGGTGTTCGTCGCGGACCATGTGCTCGGTCCCGATGTGATGGATCTCTATTCCGGTGTGGGGACGTTCAGCGCGTTCCTTGAGGACAGGGGGTTCCGAGTCGTGGCGGTGGAGCGCGAGCCCGGATGTCTGGAACTTGCCCGCAGGAACTTGACTGCGACTACCTTCTTCACCGGCGCCGTGGAACGCTGGGGCAAGGGAAAGCGTCCGGCGGTGGACACCGTGGTCGTGGATCCGCCTCGGGTCGGGCTCGACGATGCCGTTCCCGCCATGATCGCTTCGTGGGGACCCCGCAGGGTGATCTATGTGTCCTGCGACAGCGTCACTCTTGCTCGAGACTTGCGGAGATTCCTGCAAGCGGGGTATAGTCCCAGTACAGGGAAGGTTTTTGATTTCTACCCCCAGACGTCCCATCAGGAGACGGTTCTGGTCCTTGACAGGAAGCGAGGGAAAAGATGAGGGACGGTTTCATCAGTTGCGCCGCGGTTTCTCCCGGCATCAAGGTGGCCGACTGCGCCTATAACAGCGGCCGGATCATGGAAGCCATCGATATCGCCTGCGAGCGACAGGTTCGACTGCTTGTCTTTCCGGAACTTGCGGTTACCGGCTATACCTGCGCCGATCTGTTCCTGCAGCAGGCGCTGATCGCCGATGCCCGGCGAGCATTGCTCGAGATCGTCTCCCATACGGCCCGCAAGCATCTGGTAGTGGTCGTCGGAGTTCCTCTCGCCCGCGGATCGAAGCTCTACAACTGCGCCGCGGTGATCCATGACGGAGATCTGTTGGGAATCGTTCCGAAAACACATCTTCCGAACTATCAGGAATTCTATGAACGACGATGGTTCAATCCCGCGCCTGTCGACAACGATACTATCATCCTCGATGGTGTGGAGTATCCGTTCGGAACGCATCTGCTATTCCGGTGTGAGGACCTTCCCGATTTCCGTCTCGCAGTCGAAATCTGCGAAGATCTGTGGGTTCCCGCTCCGCCATCGATCTCCCATGCCCTCGCCGGTGCGACGATCATCGTCAATGTTTCGGCAAGCGATGAGGTTACCGGCAAGGCGGAGTACCGGAAGACGTTGGTCGAAGGGCAGTCCGCACGTCTGCTGTGCGGCTACATCTATTGCGATGCAGGGGAGGGGGAATCCACTACCGATCTGGTGTTCACCGGAAACAATCTGATCTGCGAAGACGGAATTTGTCTCGCCGAGCAGTCGATGGCTCCCGATGTCCCGCTGATTTCTGAAATCGATGTCCAGAAGCTTGTTCTGGAACGGAGACGGCTGACGACGTTCGACGAGCATGTCTGTCAGCGGAAGTATGATGAGATATGCTTCAGTCTGCCGGTCTCCGTTTGTCCCTTGACGCGCCCGGTCGCTAGACAGCCGTTCGTGCCCGCTTCGGATCTGGATCGGAACCGTCGTTGCGAAACGATCCTGACGATCCAGGCGCTCGGATTGAAGAAACGGCTTTCCCACACTGGCGTCCGGAGTGCGGTCGTCGGCCTTTCGGGGGGGCTCGATTCGACGCTCGCTCTACTGGTGGTCGTCCGTGCTTTCGATGCGCTTGGCTGGGACAGGGCTCGGATCGTCGCCGTGACGATGCCCGGTTTCGGGACTACCGGCAGGACGAAAGGCAATGCCCAGGCTCTTGCCCGGGCGTTGGGGGTGACGTTGCGCATCGTCGACATCAGCCGCGCGGTACAGTTGCATTTCTCCGATATCGGTCACGATCCTTCCGTACGGGACGTGACATACGAAAACAGCCAGGCAAGGGAGCGAACCCAGATTCTGATGGATATCGCCAACCAATGCGGCGGTCTGGTCATCGGTACCGGCGATCTGTCGGAACTCGCCCTCGGCTGGGCGACCTACAACGGCGATCACATGTCGATGTACGGGGTGAACGCTTCGATACCGAAGACGCTTGTCCGCCATCTGGTCCGCTATGCCGCGGATTGCGGGGAAGATTCGTTGAAACGGGTGCTGTACGATATCCTCGATACTCCGGTAAGCCCAGAACTGCTCCCTGCCTCCGAGGACGGTACGATTAGTCAGGTAACTGAGGATATCGTCGGCCCGTACGAACTGCATGACTTCTTCCTGTACCACATGGTTAGGTGGGGGTTCGCGCCGTCGAAGATTCTGCGGCTAGCGCTGCATGCGTTCGATTCCGTCTACGAACCTGCCGTTGTCAGAAAATGGCTGAAAGTGTTCTATCGTCGGTTCTTCTCCCAGCAATTCAAGCGCTCCTGCTTGCCCGATGGACCGAAAGTCGGTTCCGTGACCTTGTCCCCTCGCGGTGACTGGCGGATGCCGAGCGACGCCTCCGCCGAAGTATGGATGCATGATCTTGAGTCGTGCTGATCCGGCTTTGTGACGAAGCTGCGTTTTTGATGTATCGTTCAGCTTATTCAGTTGTTATATAATTACAATATGAATTATGTGGTTTCCGGGGAGGTGTCCGGTAATCACGGGGAAAGTGTGTCCAGATGAAAAGAGCAGCCGTGCTGACGACAATATTGCTGGTGTTGGTTCCCGCTTTGCTGGGAGCTCGAAGTCTGTTCGGACTGAGGTTCGGGTTTACCGGAATGTATGTGGAACCGAGCGGGAGCGACGGTTCCGATGGTGTTTTCTCGGGTTTCGGCGACGGGGAGAACTGGGATTTCGGCGGAGAATTGTCCATGAGGGTTTCGGTGCTCCGTCTGTCCGCCTCCGTATTTTCCACCCAGCTTGGCGCCGAAGCGGAGTCGGAGTCTTCCGATACTTCGATCAGCGGCGTCAGGGTTCTTGGTACGTTTGGAGTCAGTCTGCCAATCATCAACGATTACCTCGACCTGGAAGTCGGCGCCGGAATGGGTGTTCGGATGATGTTGCCGGATTCCGGCGACGTATATTGCGCGTTTCCCGATGGGAACGGGGGATACGTCACGACCCCGGTTTCCGAACTGGAAGTCGTCGATATCCTGAGAAAATCCCCGTTCCATGTCCGTGTCGGTCTGGATCTGACCATCGGACCGTTCGGGGTAGGAGCATTCTACCTGATGGAAACGAAAGCGACGATCGAGGGCTTCGATGCGACTGGTGGCTGGGCGCGGTTGTTCCAACAGGAGACTGGCTCGTTCGGAGTCGGCATTTCGCTATCGTTGTTCTAACATGGTTCGGTCGGAGTTCATATCGGCCGATGATACCGGATGAGGAGTGATACTATGAAAAAAAGTTTGATTGTCTGCATCGTCATGGTGCTGCTGATTCCCGCGACACTGTTCGCAGCCGATGGCATGTACGACCTGAGCATCGGTGCGACGGCGCAATGGCAGCCCGTTCCGAACTACAGCGATTGGGAATCTGCGAAAGAGGACTTGATGAAGATCGACAATTGGTCGTTCGGTCTTGATGTTCGCAACCGGCTCGCCCTGTTCGGCGTCGACTTGGTCGGCATCTATAATTATTCGCAGCCGTCCGACGATGCCGTCCATACCATTTCCGTGCTGGGTACCGCGGGCGTCGTCCTGGACGTCTATGATTTCGTCAGGCTTGGGATCGGCATCGGGCCGAGCATGGACTTCATTTTCCAGAATGGAGAGTTGCAGGTCGTCGATGCTAACGGGTCCCTGGTCACGGCCGAGAACGTCGGGGAAAGCTTCCGGCATGCACCGTTGACCTATCGGTTGACAGCGGACTTCATGCTCGGTTCTATCATGGTCGGGGCGAACTACACGCTGGCTTCCTCCTGGTCTTTCGCCGCACCTTCCTGGGAGGGGCTTGTTCCGGCGGACTTCGGCAAGGGAAAGATCGGCGTTTCCGTTCTCTATACATTGCTGTAGCGGACCGCTGGCTTTTCGACGCAGGGTTGTCGTCCGTTTCATGGAAAAAACGGGGTGATTCGCTTTCTTTTATTGCATTTTCAGGATATTGGAGCTTGACTGTAAGAACAGGGTAGTAAAAGATATGTTCAAGGAGAACTATATGAAAAAGAAGATTGTCATCGTTCTGATAGCGTTTGTCATGCTTGTCCCTTCTTTCGCATTCGCACAGCTGTTCGATATCAGCCTCGGCGCCAATGCTCAGTTCGGACAAAGCGTTCTCTCCGACGAAGGTTCCTGGACCGGGGACTGGTCGGAGATCGGAAATATCGACAATTGGTCGTTCGGCGGAGACATGAGGCTGAAAGTGTTGATCTTCGAGGTCGATGCTTTGGGATCGTATTCCAAGGTCGGTGGATCCGATATGATTTCCGGACTGCTCACCGGCGGACTGTCGTTCGACCTGCTGAACGTGATTCGTCTTGGCGTCGGCATGGGGCCGAACGTAACGTGGAATATCTCCGATGGCAAGTTCGTCATTGGAGGTACGGAAGTCGGCGATATCGAAGGTTTCGGCGATGCGTTCATGCAATCTCCGATGACCTATCGGGCGACTGCGGATTTCCTCCTCGGTTCGATCATGCTGGGAGTGAACTACCAGATTCCCACTGAATTCACGTTCAACGATCCACAGGTCGAGGCACTGATTCCGTCGGATTGGAGCCGGGGAAGGATGGGAGTGTCGCTGTTGTACTCCTTCTTCTAGGATACGGCGCCCGGAAGTTCCGGAACCACAAGTGCATATGTACGGTTCGTTTTGTGCGGAAGGTTCGCTTTCCGCACTTTTTTTATCGATGATCGAAGTTTCGTCGTGCAGGCGATAACCGGCAGGAGCCTCGTTTGCTGGTTTCTGCGGACGTCATGTCCACCAGTGCATTGCGCTCCTAGCCCCAAGCCGTAAATTGTGGTAGAATCCGAACATCTTGTATCAGGAGCATGATATGGCGAGGCGTGGTTTTTTCGGATCATTGTTCACGGCTACCGGCATAGCGGTCGTGTTGTTTCTCGTTCTCTATTTCTTCGTACCTTCGTTCAGTGAGAAATATTTCGGCATCAGCTGGAGCATGAAGCGCACCGGCTTGTCGCTCGTCGAGAATTCCCAAGTCAAGGAACTGTCCAGTGATCTGATATCCTGGATGGAGGATGCGGGCCTTTCCCAGAAAGAGATACAGAACATGCAGAAGAAACTTCAGGATAAATGGAAGTCTGCGGAATTTCGCAAACAGGTGTCCCAGGCGGTTTCTGCGGGCAAGGATGCGGTGACCGATTTGCTGGAAGACATGAAATGACGGTGGATGTCACGTTCCTAGGAACGGGAACCAGTCATGGTGTTCCCGTCATCGGTTGCTCCTGTCCTGTATGTACATCCTCCGATCCGCGTGACCAACGGTACCGGTCCTCGATCCTGATCCAGACCGAAGGACGGGATATCCTCGTCGATACCGGACCTGAATTCCGTCTTCAGGCGATTCGTGCGGGGATCAAGCGTCTTGACGCCGTCCTCTATACGCATGACCATGCCGACCATCTTCACGGGATCGATGACTTGCGAGTCTTTACCCATGTTGCGACGCTGCCGGTCTATGGCAACCGCCGTCTGGTCGACTGCATCGCGGATCGATTCGGCTATGTGCTCGGACGGTGTGAGTTCGCCGGGGGGCTTCCCCATGTCGAGACACATCTGTTCGAAGGTTCCGAACCGATGGATATCGCCGGAGTCGAAGTGCAGCCGGTTCCGATCCGACATGGAGATTTGACGATCAACGGATACCGGATCGGACCCTTCGCATATCTGACCGATTGCAGCGGCATCCCCGAAGCTTCCTGGGGGTTGCTTGAGGATCTGGACATCCTGGTGATAGGTGCATTGCGTCGCGCTCCGCATCCAACGCATTTTTCCATCGGTCAAGCTGTCGAGGCTGCGCTTCGGGTCGGTGCTCGGCAGACATATCTGACCCATCTGAGCCATGACGAGCTACACGGGACGCTGGAGGCGTCATTGCCGGATTCGGTCCATGTCGCCTACGATACGCTACATGTGCGTGCCATAGGGTAGCCCCTTCACAGGGATGGAGGATATCTGGATGAATAGACAGAAAGATTTCGAGTTGTTCTCGGAGCAAGACTACGCACAGGACCCGCAGTCGGAAGCGGATTCAACGGTTTCTGCCGGGATGCCCCGAGCGGAGGCTGACAACGCACTTCGCAAGGAGGCTTCCGTTGCACGGCCCCAGTCAGAACAATCTTCCCCTGCACCGTCGTCCCCGCCGTATTCTCCGGAGAGCCGTACGGAAGAATCGAAACGTCTCTACATCATTGATGGGTATGGGTTGATCTACCGTTCGTATTTCGCATTCATCAACAGACCGCTTCGCGATGGAGAAGGGAAGAATGTCTCTGCGTTGTTCGGATTCTTCAACACGTTGCTGATGCTGCTTCGGGAGTATCGTCCGGACTATCTGGTCGTGGCGATGGATTCCAAGGGGCCGACATTCCGTCATGATATGTACGCTCCATATAAGGCCAATCGTGACAAGGCGCCGGAAGATCTGCACGAGCAGGTGCCTCGGATCGTCGAGATTCTGGAAGCCTTGGGGATTCCTCAGATCAGCATCCAGGGGGTGGAAGCCGACGATATCATAGCCACGTTGACGAAGAGCGCACAGCGGTTCGGCATCGACAGCATCATGGTCACAGGCGACAAGGATCTGCTCCAGTTGGTCGATTCCCATACGTTTGCTCTGCGGCCTCCGAAAAAAGGGGAAAGCGCGTATCGACTGTTCGGCGAGCAGGAGGTGAAGTCGGAATTCGGCATCACCGCCTCTCAGATCGTGGACTATCTGTCGCTGCTTGGCGATAGTTCCGACAACGTGCCGGGCGTTACCGGAATCGGCGAGAAGGGCGCCGTCAAGCTGTTGCAGGAATATGGGGATCTGGAGGGGATCTATGCGCACCTTGACGAATGTTCGAAAGGACTTCGCTCCAAGCTCGAGGAGGGCAGGGAGCATGCGAAACTGAGCAAGGATCTCGTTGCGCTGCGAAGCGACATGTTCCAGGTCGATTCGTTCGATACGCCGGAATTCCTGGTGCGGACAGTCCATTACGAACGGGCGATTCCGCTGCTGGAGCAGGCCAATGCAAAGAGTCTTGTCGCTGGAATTCGGAAAATGATGGACGCTGATGTGATCATCAATAGGAAAGAGAGCCCAATCATGCCTGCTAAGGCCATCGATCAAAAATCGAACGAAGCCGATGCCGCTTCCGTCGATATCGAGCCTTCAATGCTTGAGGATCATCGCTCCTGTGCATGTTCCTATGTTTCCGTCGAAACGCTGGACGATCTGGAGGCCTTGCTTTCCCGAATGGAGAACGAAGGCGGAATCATGGCTTTCGACCTTGAAACGACGAGTATCGAGACGATGGAGGCGGTTCCCGTCGGTTTTTCCTTTACGAATCGTGAGAAGCAGGCCTGGTATGTTCCGTTGGTAGCAGGGGGAGTTCGGGTACTGGATGACGAACCGGTTCGTCGAATCCTGCGTTCGTACCTTGAATCGGGACGTCTCGCGCTGGTTGGACAGAACATCAAGTACGACTACAAGGTTCTGTGCCGGTGGGGTGTGCGGCCTGTAAAGATAGTTTTTGATACGATGATCGCCGCATGGCTGCTCGACAGCACGAGAATGTCGTACGGCATGGATGCGTTGGCGGAGATCCATCTCCATTACAAAACCATCCACTACACCGATGTCGTTCCGGACGGCAAGTTGTTTTCCGATGTTCCCGTCGATTTGGCCACCCAGTATGGGGCGGAGGATTCCGACGTAACCTGGCGACTATACCGTTTGTTCCGGAAAGAGCTCGAAGCGCGCGGAATGCTGAAGTTGCTTTCAGACCTTGAAATGCCGTTACTGACGATTCTTGCGGATATGGAATTGGCAGGCGTGCGGCTTGATGCGGATCGACTCGGACAGTTCGGAACAGAGATTTCGGGGCGGCTGGATGAGATCCAGAAAGAGATATTCGCGCTTTGCGGACACGAGTTCAACATCAGCTCACCCCAGCAACTGCAGCAGGTTCTGTTTGTCGAACGGAATCTGCCTACCGGAAAAAAGACGCGAACCGGATTCTCGACCGCCACAGATACGTTGGAAAGTCTTGCCGATCTTGATCCAGTGCCAGCTTTGATCCTGCAGCATCGGGCGCTTTCCAAGCTGAAGAACACATATATAGACACGTTGCCTTCGCTGATCGATCCGGCTACCGGGCGCATCCATCCTACATTCGTCCAGACCGGGACCGCTACGGGGCGGTTGTCCTGCCGTAATCCGAATCTGCAGAATATACCGGTACGGAGCGACGACGGTCGTCGGATCAGGGGTGCGTTCATTCCTGCGGACGGCTGTAAATTCCTTTCCGCGGACTACTCGCAGATCGAACTGGTTGTGCTGGCCCATATGGCGGACGATCCGGGACTGAAAGCCGCGTTCCTTGCTGGCGTCGATGTCCATCGGCATACCGCTTCCTTGATTTTCGGCGTTCCGAGCGAGGAAGTGACGGCTGATCAGCGAAGAATCGCCAAGACGATCAACTTCGGGGTGATGTACGGCATGTCGGCGTTCCGACTTGCCAATGAACTGAAGATCAAGCGATCCGAGGCGCAAGCGTTCATCGACGCGTATTTCGCCCGCTATAGCGGAGTGCGGGATTTCGTCGGTAAGGTTCGTGCCGACGCCGAGGTACATGGCATGGTCCATACGTTGCTCGGTCACGAGCGGGCGGTGCCGGAGATCCGTAGCGCGAACAAGACGGAGAAAGCCGGAGCCGAACGAATCGTCGTCAATACCGTGATCCAGGGAACCGCGGCGGATATCATGAAACTCGCGATGCTTCGGATCGCACGGCGGATGCACACGGAGCATGTCCGTTCCAGACTGTTGTTGCAGGTTCATGACGAATTGATTTTCGAAGTTCCGCAGGAGGAACTGGAGAAGATGGGGACGCTCGTCAAGGAAGAGATGGAGCGTGCCGTGAAACTGTCTGTTCCGTTGAAGGCGAGCGTGGAGTTCGGCAGAAGCTGGGGGGAGATGCACTGATGCTGGTAATCGGCTTGACCGGGCGGTCATGTGCAGGAAAAAATAGGTATGCGGACGAATTCGGCGCCCAGGAGGGCGTAACGGTCATAGATGTCGACCGTCTTGGTCATGCCGCGTTGGCGGCCAATGCCGATAGTATCGTCGAGACGTTCGGTTCCGGCGTGCTTGCCGCGGATGGCTCGATCGATCGGAAAGCGTTGGGTTCGATCGTGTTCGCAGATTCCAGACTCCTTGCGCAGCTAGAAGCGATCAGTCATCCATGGATGGTGGAGGAGTGTGCTCGTCTCGTTTCGGCTGCCAGGGCTTCCGGGCGACGGGCGGTCGTTCTGAACGCCGCCCTGTTGCATCGGATGGGGCTTGACCGTTTGTGCGATGTAGTGGTGTTCATCAAGGCTCCGTTCTATGAACGGTATCGACGGGCGAAGGAGCGCGATCACGTGTCGTGGCAGATGTTTCGTCGGCGGGAACAGGCGCAGGCGGATATTGATCCAGATGCCTTTGGAGACGCACGTATCGTGCTTGTCTGGCGCAATGATGGGGATCCGTCGTTAATTCATCGACAAGTCGTGGAGTTTTGTGATACCATGGACAAAACGATATCCTTGTCGCAGGGATAATTATGTACTGCTAGCTGGCCGAGTGCGAAAGGTAGGGTTTATGACGAAACAGAAATTGGTGAATGTACTGACGATTACCGTAGTGGTATCGATATTCTGCTTTGCGGGGTTGTGCATCATCGGGTATGGCAATATCTCCGAGGATTTTCTCGAGACAGCCCGATCCAGGCAACGTCAGCCGTTGCTGGAGATTCCCGAACCCGAGCGACTGAAAGAGCAGCCTGTCTCCGCGGTTTCTACGCAGACGGTTCCTTTGGCATCCTCCTCCGCGGTGGATACCGATGTCTTGGTGCAGGAATTGCTGCCATTGCTTTCCGATGAATTGCTCGATCAGCTTGAGGCTCGTCTGGTTTCCCGGGCGCAAGGGTATCTTCCCCAGCTCGAAGCCCAATTGCTGACCGATCTTGCCCCAAGCCTTGAAGCGACATTGGCAGAACGGCTTGAAGCCCAGTTGCTCGTCCGGGCGGAATCGTATATCCCCCAGCTGGTCGACAGGTTGATTCCCGAGTTGGTGCCGCAGGTCGTCGCCTCCCTCGAAGCGAACCTCGATGCCTATATGCCGGTGGTCGCCGATGCATTGAAACCCCATTTCGAGTATCTGACGGAAGATGACATGGTTACCATGTACAATGAGTATCGTGCCGCAATCATCAAGGATCTGGTTCCTTTGATTGTGCCCGAGGTTCTGGATGCTCTCGAAGCTTCCCTCGTTTCCAAGGTGGCGTCCGACAGCGCGGTCGCTCCCTCCAAGATTCCCGCCGCCCCCGTCGGTGTAGTGACTTCGGTCGTGCCTTCGGAATCGGTCTCCCCGCCGATGGAATCCGACGTATCGGCGCTTTCGTCCGAAGCGGTTTCACCGGAATCGCTTGTCTCGGCTCCGGTCTCGGTTCCGACCGCTCCTACGGTGACGACTTCCGTCGCCGCCTCGGTACCGGCGGATGACGAACCTTCCGTTCCAGCCGCTCCTTCCGTTTCTGCCATTTCGACGGCTTTGGGAAGCGTCGAGGAATCTGCTTCCAGCTTGGAGCCTGTTGTGCAGGTGCCTGCGGCGCCCACCACGCTGACTCCCCGGTGGTCCGTTCCTGTCGTCGATGAGACAGGTGAATTCTCCTATGTGGACCCCGATACCTACGCTTCCCAGCGTGAAGCGATCAGGCAGCAAGAAATTCAGAAGATTCTGGACATGTTGCAGGACTGATATTGATCAGGACGCATGATACAAGTAGGAGCTGACGCTTCAGTCCTTCGACTGCGTGACAGCTCCTTTTTCATGTTCCATGGTCGTTATGCGGGTATTTCCGCCGGATCGTCTTCCGGTTCTCCACGTTTTACTTTGGACATGAGGAAGAACGCTACCAGCATGCAGACGGCCGCAAATACGAAGAGCGACCGGAATCCGAAGATATCGATGCATGTGCCGGTGATCGGAGGCGAGATGATCGATGCCAACTGCGAGAAGAAGTAATACAGGCCGGTATAGATGCCCATCGTCTGGTAGTTGGCCATCTGCCAGAGCATCGGAAAGCTGTTCGTGACGACCGTGACCCAGAAAATGCCGAAACAGAACAGCAACGCCCAGAACGTGAGCTGTCGACCGAGTTGTCCTAATCCTGAGGTCAGCGGATCATGGAAGAAGATGAGCATCAAGATGCCGACGAGACAGGCAAGCGCGCGGCGGATAGTTTTCTTCCTGCCGTGCTTGTGCGCCACGACGCCGGACGGGATGGCGAAGATCGCATAGGCGACGCCTACCATGCCCGCCGCGAGCGCCGCAGTCCCTGAGCTGGTTCCCAGCACTTCCGTGGAGTACAATCCGACGAACGGTAGCACCCCTTGGTATGCGATGAACCAGAACAGCAGCGATAGAAGGATGTACATCGCGCTTTTGTCCTTTTCTCCAAAAATATGCTTGATGGATTTACGGATCGGCACTTTCTGTTCGGCTTCGTCCGCCTGATCGTATTTCGATGTGTCTTCCTTGATGAAAATCAGCAACAGGATTGCGGCAAGGATGACCAGGACGCTCGCAACGGGGAATGCGAGGATATTATCCGTCGGGCCCATGCCGGGAAGGTTGACTTTTACATTCATCAACTGCGCGAGCCCTATGGTTCCGACGATGGTCGCGATGCCTCCCATGGTGTTGATGACTCCATTGGCCTCCGATCGCAGTTCGCCGGGGATGATGTCGGGCATCAGCGCCACGACCGGTCCTCTGGCCGCCTGCTTGAAGAGGTTGAGAATGAATACCAACGTGATCAACATCCAAAGTGAATTCAAGGCGCTGAACGGAATCAGGCCGAACGCCACAGCGGTCAGCGGCAAACAGACGATGATGAACGGCATTCTCCTGCCGATAGGAGTCCGGGTTCTGTCGCTGATCGCCGAGAACACAGGGATCAGGAAGATCGCCAAGATATTGTCGAGCGTCATGATCGATCCGATCAACCCCTTCGAATCGATGAATTTACTGAGGAATATCGGCACATAGGTGTCATACAATGGATCCATCAGTCCCATCGTGAAAAACCCGAGGCCGATGAGGAATGTGGTCAGGTAGTATCCTTTCAGCCCTTTCTTCTTTTTTTGTTCCATGATGTTGTGTCCTCTCGAGTGATTTCTATCAGAGCCAGTGTACCATGTTTTGTCTCTTTTGCTACTGCGAACTCACGAAGAAACTGTAAAAACGATACGGGCTCTGGACGAGCTCGTGTTTTGGTGGTACATCTGTGCCCATGACTATGGATAATGCACATGGCGGTTCGATCAGTTCTCTCGATTCTTTGGCGACTCGTCTGTCCTTGACGGATGATGAACTGAAGTGGCGTGAGGATGGCCTGACGGTTCCGCTGCTGATACCCGAATACTATTTTGCCTTGATCGATTCCTCCGACCCCGCCGATCCGTTGCGCCGCCAAGTCGTTCCGACCCGTTTCGAGAACATCCCCGATGTCGGCGAAGACTCCGATCCCCAGCAGGAACGATCCTACTCGGTGACCGCGCGGCTGATTCATCGGTACCGCAATCGTGTGGCGTTCCTAGTCACCGATCTATGCCCGATGTACTGTCGCCATTGCTTTCGCAGACGATTCACAGGAAAGACCGTAGGACCTGCGACCGATACGGAGATCGAAACGGCTGCGGCATACATCGGCGATCATCTCGAAATCAAGGAGATCCTTCTGACCGGTGGTGATCTTCTGACTTTGTCCGACACCCGTCTGGAGCGGATGATCGCAATTTTCCGTCGGTATCGCCCGGATCTCGTCATGCGTCTCTGCACCCGAACCCCCGCTTCCTGGCCGCAGCGAATCACTGACGATCTGATTTCTGTGTTCAAGCGCAATTTCACCGCCCCGTACTATCTCATGACGCAGTTCAACCATCCCAAGGAGCTGACAACTCGATCGGTAGCGGCGGTGGCGAAGTTCGTCGATGCAGGAATCCCCGCCATGAATCAGACGGTCCTCCTCAGAGGAGTGAATGACGATGCCGATGTCCTTGAGGAGCTCTGCGACCGGCTTGTCGCTTCCCGAATCAAACCATACTATCTGTTTCAAGGCGATCTGGTCACCGGTACCGCACATTTTCGCGTTCCGTTGGAAGAGGGATTGCGCCTTGAGCAGGAACTGCGCCGACGCCTGTCCGGACTTGCTATGCCGGTATACGCCGTCGATCTTCCCCAAGGTGGCGGCAAGGTTCCTCTCTCACATTGCTATCTGCAAGGGAGGGACGCTGACGGCGCATGGCTGTTCAGCACTCCGGACGGAGAACTTCGCCGCTACCCCGATCCCGAAGTCGCCGCCAAACACAAGGTCAGTGAGACAACCTGAAGAGTTCATGTCTGATGCAGGCGCTCTCCGGCTCCTTTCCTCCCGGAGGCCATGCCCCTCGCACTGACAAAAAAAGCCGATCCGCAATCGGGATCGACTGGAAAAGAAAACACTGGGGAGGGATCGTAGAACGAGGTTCGTCTCTCCTCCGCTCATCCCACGATGACCCTGCAATGACCCTGCAATGACCCTGCAATGACCCTAACTCTAACTGTTGACGCGTTCCAAGTATTCCTTGGTTTCGGTGTTCACACGAATCTTTTCGCCCTGCTTGATGAAGATAGGCACCCTCACTTTCAGACCAGTCTCGGTGGTGACATACTTGGTGGCACCCTGGACCGTGTCCCCCTTGACAGCCTCCTCGGCCTCCGCAACAAGGAACACGACCTTGCTGGGAACCTGGATATCGAGAATCTGATCCTCCCATACCGTGCAACGGTAGGTTTCACCGTCTTTCATAATGTACTGATAGTCGGGAAAGGAGCCCATCGGAACCTCGATCTGATCGTAAGTACTGGTATTCATCAAGTGGAAATTTTCGCCGTCGTTGTACATGTACTGATAGTCGATGTCTTCGACGGTAATATCTTCGGCGTTGTCCTGGGTCTTCATGGTCTCGCTCAGCGTCTGTCCGGTGGAAGGGCTCTTGAGCTTCAGACGGACGAAGGCGGAACCCTTGCCGGGATTGACGAACTCGCGTTCGACACAAACGAAAGGCTGACCCTTGATCAACAAGGCGGTACCTTTCTCAATCTGACCTGCTTTAATCATTAGTATACCTCTAATCTCTTTGAATTGACGATTTTACCTGCCGGCCATCATAGCAGAAAACGGAAAAAGAATCACCCCCTCGATGGATGATTTTCCGAGTTGCAACATCAGAAGCCTGTCCATTCCCATGGCGACGCCGGAACATTGCGGGAATCCGACATCGAAGCAATCGGCGAAAGAAAGATCGATGTCGGGAATGACGGTTTCGGTCGAGTTGCGGCGTCGGATCAGCTCCGCATACGCTTTGCGGTAATAATTCCGGACCGTGTCGGCGTCCCGTTCCTCGTCGTAGCAGTTCGCTACCTCGACGCCTCCGGCGTACATTTCCCATCGGCGCCGGTACGGCCGGCCAGGGGTTTTCGTCGCCAGACATTCGATCTGCGCCGGATACTCGCAGAGAACCAGCGGACGATCCTGCGGAATGGAAGGCTCGACGAATGTGAGGAATATCCTATTGAATGTTTCTTCCCAGCTCTCCGGAGCGTCAGGAAGATGCAGACCCAGCCGGCCGGCCTCTGCTCTCAATGTTTTCGGATCCTGTACCTTGTCGAGATCCACTCCGGCGTACTTTTTGCAAGCCTGTGCGACGGTCATTTTGCGAAACGGAGGAAGCAGATGCTCCGGACAGCCTGGAAGCGCGGTGTTCGCAAGCAATTCCTCGGTGATCGCGATGGAATCCTGTTCGTCGGCGTCTACGGTGTAGTATTCGAGCATGGTGAACTCAGGATTGTGCTGACGACCCAGCTGCTCGCTGTTGCGGAAGCAATGGGAGAACTGATAGATGCTGCCCGACCCCTGGGCGATCAACCGCTTCATGTAGATTTCAGGGGAGGGGACTAGGTACAGTTCCCGGGAACCGACGAATTCGTTTGAGAACGTCGTGGCGAAATTCTCGATCGTCGGCTCGGGGATCAAGTCGGGAGAAAGAATCGGTGTATCCACCTCCGTATACCCGTGTTCGTCGAAATACCGGCGCATCGAGGAACAAAGCCTGCTACGTCCGATTGATGATGTCATGTCAAGCATGAAGCCACTATAGCACCGCCGGCGATTGCAAGGCAAGATTGCGGCGGCATGAGCTCCGGTCGGGTTGTTGCCATGGTACGACCTGTGCGATATACTCGGCGATGATGAATACCGACGATACGATCTATGCGCTGGCAACCGCCTGGGCGGAAAGCGCCCTTGCAATTGTCCGAACCAGTGGACCCCATGCTATCTCTTTGTGCAGCAGGTGTTTCTCACGACCAAAAGCCTTGATCGACGCTCCGTCCGCATCCTTGGTGCATGGATACATCGTCGATCCTGCGACCTCCGTGCGAATCGATGAAGTGGTCGCGGCTGTGTATCGCGACGGACATGGCTATACCGGCGAGGAAGCCGTCGAATTCACCTGCCACGGCAGCCTTCCCGGTTTGAAACGGATCTTGGATCTGTTCGGAGCCAATGGATTGCGTGCCGCTGAGCCGGGGGAATTTACGTTCCGGGCGTTCGTCCATGGCCGGTTGGATCTGACGCAGGCAGAAGCCGTGCAGGAACTCGTGGCAGCGCGGAGCGCGGCATCGCAGAGCCTGGCGCTGTCCCGCCTGGACGGAGCGCTGCGCCGAAGGATCGAGGAACTGAAGCAGAGTACGCTGGATATCGTGAGCTTTGTCGAAGTGCAGCTCGATTACGCCGAAGATGAAATCGGGGGAGATACCATGTTTCCTCGCGACTCGTTGCGCAAGACTATCGCCGCACTCGATGCTTTGGCCGCGACGTGGACCGCCGGACGGCTGTATGGGCAGGGGGCGCGCGTGGTTCTCGCCGGAGCGACCAATGCGGGCAAGTCGTCGCTCTTCAACCTGTTGCTCAAAGAGGAGCGGGCGATCGTCAGCGACCGGCATGGAACGACCAGGGATTTCCTGGAGGCGTGGATCCAGCTGGAAGGCATCCCCATCCGATTGTACGACACCGCGGGGCTTCGGGATTCCGACGACAGCATCGAAGCGGAAGGGATCAGAAGGACCGAGCAACTGCTCGACCAGGCCGATATCGTGCTGCTGTTGCTGGACGGTTCCCGCCAGGATGCCAGGCAGACGTTGCAGAGTAACATTGCGCTTGCCGGGGAGCGACGAACGATCGTGGTGTGGAACAAAAGCGACCTTGGGAGGCCTCCCGCAGATCAGGAAGTGATCGCCGTCAGCAGCCGTACCGGCGAGGGAATGGACCGATTGACCGCAGAACTTGCCCGGCGATTGAAAGAAGGCGTCTCCGCGGGGGCCGATGACCGGCTGGTCATTGAATCGGAACGTCAGCGCGACGGGCTCGCCAGAGCTGCCCAGGCGCTACGCAGAGCCGACGAACTGGAGGATCAGGGATTGCCGCTGGATATCGTGGCTGTGGAATTGAACGAAGCGCTCCAGGCGCTGGGAGAACTGACCGGCGAGGTTACCGAAGCCGATGTGCTTGAACGGATTTTCTCCGGTTTCTGCGTCGGGAAATGATTCGGGCGGACGCTTGGACGATAATGAGGAATGATGCATAGATGGACTACGATGCAATAGTGATCGGAGGCGGCCATGCGGGGATCGAAGCTGCGCTCGCCCTGTCCCGGATGGGCTTCAGGACATTGATGGTCACGCAGAATCTCGATGCGATCGGACGACTTTCCTGCAATCCCGCCGTAGGCGGCCTGGCCAAGGGGAATCTTGTCCGGGAAGTCGATGCGCTTGGTGGAGAGATGGGACACTTGATCGACCGTTCGATGATCCAGTTCAGGATCCTCAACCGGAGCCGTGGCCCTGCGGTCCAGGCCCCTCGTGCGCAGGCGGACAAGTTCACGTACCACCGGCTGGCCAAGGAGACCTTGGAAGCGCAAAAAGGATTATCCTTATTCATGGATACGGTCGTCGATATCCTGCTTGAGCCTGATGGGCATACGGTTTGTGGAATCGTGACTGAACGAGGACATCGAATATCCTGCAAGGTGCTGGTAATGACGACCGGGACCTTCATGGAAGGGCGTATTTTCATCGGTGAATTCGACGCTCCGTCCGGCCGTCTGGGTGAGCCTGCGGCAATCGGACTTGGTTCCGCCTTGCGGCAGAAAGGCTTCGCGGTAGGCAGACTGAAGACCGGGACCCCTGCGCGGGTGCGCAAAAGTAGCCTCGATCTGGATGTCCTCGAGGAACAGCCCGGCGATGAGCCGATGCTGCCGTTTTCCTTCGACTATGAGCGAGTGGATCGTCCCCAGCTCAGCTGTTGGATCACTTGGACGAACGAGGCTACGCACGACATCATCAGAAAGAACATCGGCAGATCTCCGCTGTACGGCGGCAAGATCGTCGGACGCGGACCCAGATATTGTCCATCTATCGAGGACAAGGTGGTGAGATTCCCCGACCGGGACCAACATCAGATCTTCATCGAACCCGAGGGAGCCGGAACCGAGGAAATGTATCTCAACGGGCTGTCGTCCTCCCTGCCAGAAGACGTGCAGACTGCGTTCATCCATTCGATCAAAGGGCTGGAGCACGCACAGATCCTGCGGCCGGCGTATGCGGTGGAATACGACTATCTCGATCCGTTGCAGTTGTATCCGTCGCTTGAGACGAAGCGGGTCTCCGGCCTGTTCCTTGCAGGGCAGACGAACGGAACCAGCGGCTATGAGGAAGCCGCATGCCAAGGATTGCTGGCCGGCATCAACGCCGCACAGAAACTGAAAGGTGAACCTCCGCTCGTGTTGTCCCGCACCGAAGCCTATACCGGAGTGCTGATCGACGATCTAGTGACGAAAGGCACCAAGGAACCGTATCGGATGTTCACCAGCCGAGCTGAGTACCGGCTGAATCTCCGCCACGATTCTGCGGATCAGCGGCTGACGCCAAAAGGTTTCGCCGTAGGGTTGCAGAGCGCCGATCGCATGGAGCGGCTTCGTGCGAAGATGGAGCGCATCGATGCGATCAAACAGTTGCTGTCGGAGCGTCGCTTCGAGGGCAAGAGCTGTCTGGAAGCATTGCGACGGCCAGAAGTGACGCTCGATTCGTTGCTTTCCGCAGTTCCGGAATTGAGTTCGTACGATGCGCCGATCCGCTATCAGGCGGAGCTGGACGTCAAGTACGACGGCTATATCAAGCGGCAGGAGCGGCAGGTGGATCGGTTTGCGAAACTGGAAGAGATGGAGATCCCCTCCGATTTCGACTATGATGCCATCGGAGGCATTTCTGCCGAATCGAGGGAAAAATTCAAACAGATACGTCCGCGCTCGATCGGCCAGGCCGGGAGAATCAGCGGGGTGAGAAACAGCGATGTGGCGATCCTGATGGTATATCTCGGCCATGGATCTCCGCGTAATGCGACCGTGGAACCTTCGGAGCCGGAGCCCTCCAGTCACCCGGATGCCCGGGATGCAGAGGAGAATGTCCATGCCTGACCGACGGATGCGTGCATTGTGCCGAGAGGGGGTCGAAGCAATCGGTCTGTCGTTCTCCGATGGACAATTCTCTGCGCTGGACGCCTATCTCGCCGAAATCGAGCTGTGGAACCCCACCTACCGCCTGGTAGGCGCCGAAGGCGACGAACTGGTGATCAAGCATATCCTGGACAGTCTGGCCGCGGTGCCCTGCCTGACCGAGCTGATCCGTTCCAAAGGCGGTGGAATGCGCGCATTCTGCGATGTCGGTTCCGGAGCAGGACTCCCGGGGATTCCGCTTGCGATCGCATTCGGCGATTTTTCGTTCACGTTGGTCGAGCGAATGGGGCGTCGCGCAGGATTTTTGCGCAATGCTGTCGCGGTGACCGGTCTGACCCGTCGCGTCGAGGTGCTTCAGGCCGATTTGTCCGAAGTCAAAAAGAAATTCGACATTGTAACCTTTCGTGCGTTCCATCCGTTACAAGATATAGTCGGGGATATCGGCTCCATTCTGGCCGACGGGGGAACGGTCTGCGCATATAAAAGTCGTGAAGAAAATGTCGTGCAGGAGCTGTCTGCCATCGAGGAGCGATCCCGTAGCGGCCATGTGCATTGGAAATCGCGCATGGTTCCGATCGCCGTGCCGTTCCTCGACGCGCCTCGCATGCTCTGCCTGCTGGAGAAACGGAAAGCCCCGGGCGATTCCCCTGTGGATGTCAGCTTCGCGATGTGATACAGTGATATGCGGTATGCAATAGATTGAAGCAATGCCGCAGAACCTGATGGAGGATAGGTACGTGAAGAAAGGGATGTTTCCCATCATCTTGGCTGTTGTATGTTTCTTGGCGGGGAGCGTCGTCGGCGCATCGATCTGGCTTGTCCAGGTAGCTCTTCCCGGGCCGTTGGGTTCGGTTTCCGGTTCCATAGTTTCTTTGGTCCAGAGTTATCTCGGTTTCGCGGTTTCAGGGCATCCGGGGGGGCAGATCCCGACCGTCATGCTGTTGCTTTCCTGGTCGGTGCTGGCTCTGTACTGCAGGAAACGCCCGTTCTCGTGGTGGATGATCCCTGTCAGCGCCGTGATCTTCTATACGGTCTATCTGTTCGCCATGATGCTTCAGAATTCTCCCGAACCGGCGTGGATTCTCGATACGCTCTATGCGAGGTCGGTTCGCGGCGGTTCCGGCCTGCTGTTGCTGGCATTCATATTGGAAACGTTGGTCACGATCCTGTTGCTGATGGTGTCGGCGCCGTTGAACGAGCGCTGGCGCAAGAAACATGTCCTGGTCGAAGCTTCGCGGAAACGCAGGGAGGCGCAGGAGGCCCGTCTTGCGACGGTCGCCGAGGACTATAGCCTCTCCTCCTCGGCGGGAGGTCCGCCGTCTCCGGCGTCCGTGGAACAGGATGCGACGAAGGAAAAGCGTCACAAGGAAAAGAAGCGGCGCAAGGCGGCCGATGCCAAGGATGGGGAGCCGACGGACGAAACGCTGGTTACCTTCGAGCTCGATGCCGATGGCAATCAGGTGGCTGACGGTTATGTCCATCCCTCCAGACCCATCGATCCCGATGCTCCGATGGTGTTCCCCGACATCGTGGATGGCCCGAAGTTGAAGAAACTTTCAAAGAAGAAGAGCGGCGAGCCCGTACATGTCGATTCCTCCGAGCAAGCCGATGCACCTATGCAGGCGGTTCCATCGACAGAGAAAGCTTCCTCCGACGCTCCTGTCTCAGGGTTCCTGCAGGCCGCGCTGTCAGTCGCCGGCCAGACCCATTCCGATGCCCAGCCGGTAGCTTCCAGTAAATTGTTCAAGTCCGGACAGCTGGTGTCCGCCGTCGCGAAGTCGCAAGGCAAATCCGTCGAGCAGCCGGCTTCCCGCTCGCAGAGCAAGATCAAGTCCTCCTTGCTGGAAGCGCAGGAGCGGGCCGCGCGAGAAGCCGGAACGCATCAGAGCGAACTGCAAACGAAGCGTTCCAGCCGCGACGTGCCGTCCGCGCCCGCGGCGGAAGCCAGCGAGGTGGAACCGGAGAAACTGCGCCATAAATTGTTCGGCATTCCGTCTTTGAAGAAGAAATCGGAGCAGGAAGAGCCGATACGTACCACGATGTCCATGTCCCGGCCTGAGGATGCGGCGGAAAAATCGGCGGCGGAAGACGAAGCAGGTTACGTTCAGGAGGAACCGGCGGTGCCGGCGATGTCCCCGCAACTACAGGAACTGCGGCAGAAGATCGCAGCATCCGCTACGACGTCGTCCGCGGCGGCGACACCTTCGACGCATCCCGGCACGGCGGTTTCGGCCTCCCTAGGAACGACGACGGCGCCTGGTGCCCCGACGCAGGGAGTCAGTCCGTTCGCACCGCATAGTACCGCACGACCGGTCAACGGAGCCGTCAGCGAAGACGCTCCGACACCTCCGCCTGCTGCGGAACCGAAGAATCCTGAAGACGACATGGAAGTGCTATCAGGCGTCGGGGGGCTTTCATCGTCCAACGCAGGGAAGTCGGCGTTGCTCAATCGCAAGCGCCTCGTGTATCAATTTCCTCCGTCCGAACTGTTGGTTTCCTACCCGGACCATAGCAATGATATCGACGAGGCTACGATCGCCAGCGGCGAACTGCTGATTGAGACGCTTCGCCAATTCAAGATCCAGGCGACGCTGATGAACATCGTCAAAGGGCCGACCGTCACGATGTTCGAGGTCTCTCCGGCTCCTGGAGTCAGGGTCAATACGATCGTCAACTTGGCCGACAATATCGCGCTGTCCCTCGCCGCCCAGCGGGTCCGCATCGTGGCTCCGATCCCCGGCAAGCAGGCTGTGGGCATCGAAGTGCCGAACAAGGTGCGACAGATCATCGGCTTCAAGGAGATGATCCCCTCGATGGACGCCAAGGATCTGGCCATACCGATGGTACTTGGACGGACGATCACCGGTGAGCCGATCGTGATCGATCTGTCGGCGACGCCCCATCTGCTGATCGCAGGATCCACGGGCAGCGGCAAGTCGGTCTGCGTGAACTCGCTGATATGCTCGATCCTCTATCGCAAGTCGCCCAAGGAAGTTCGGCTGATCATGGTCGATCCGAAGATCGTGGAACTGAAGATATACAACGGAATTCCCCATCTGTTGACCCCGGTCATTACTGAAGCGAAAAAGACGATCAAGGCGCTCGAGTTCTGTATCTACGAGATGGATCGGCGCTACAAGCTGCTGCAGGGGCTGAACGTCCGGAACATCAAGGCCTACAACAAGAAAATCGTCGAGGCGAGGATCGCAAGGGAGAAATTGCCGTACATCGCCGTGATCATCGACGAGTTCGCCGACCTGATGGCCACGGTTGGCAAGGAGCTCGAGACTCAGCTTGCCCGTCTGGCGGCGATGTCCCGGGCGGTTGGCATCCATCTGGTTCTTGCCACGCAACGGCCGTCTGTGAACGTCATCACCGGCCTGATAAAGAGCAATATTCCGTCACGCATCGCTTTCGCGGTGACCAGCGCGATGGACAGCAGGATCATCATCGACGAAATCGGCGCGGAAAAATTGCTGGGCAAAGGCGACATGCTGTACTCCAGCAATGCGGATCCGTCGCCTTCCCGCATCCAGGGCGCGTTCCTGTCCGACGACGAGGTGGAGAAGGTCGTGGCCTTCGCCTGTTCGCAAGGGGAGCCGGACTATATCGACGAGGCGTTCTTCGAGGACGACGAGCCTGAGGAGAGCGGCGACGGCGACGATGACTTTGGCGATAGCGACGATAGCTTGATGGAGAAGGCTCTACGGATCGTGGTGGAGCGCAACGGGGCTTCTGCCTCTTATTTGCAACGAAGGCTGAAGATCGGCTACAATCGTGCCGCCCGGCTTGTCGAACAGATGGAGGAAATGGGATACGTAGGTCCTCCGAACGGCAGCAAGCCCCGCGAGTTGCTGCGCATGCCGGATTAGGATGATGAGATGATGAATACAATCGGTTTGCACGCCGTGGTGAACGGCAAGGTGGTCATGGCCTCCGAAGCGGTCGTCCCGGTGACGAGGCGCGAGGTCCAGTACGGTTTCAGCGTCTATGAGGCGCTTCGGATCATCAAGGGGCATGCCGTGCACCTCGAAGACCATATTCGTCGTTTGAACAACTCCTGTAGGGGGATCGGACTAGTCCATTCCATCACCGAGGAGGACTTCGTGGCATGGGTCGGCCTGCTGATCGAGGCCGACGATATCGACGATGCGACGTTCCGCATATTGCTGGTGGGCGGACAGCCTTCGATCTGCTGCATTACCGCCGCTCCATTGCTGACATATCCCGACAGCTATTATGACGGGGGGATCTGTACGATCACCTATGAGGGGGAGCGGTTCCTGCCTGCATGCAAGACCAGCAACCTGTTGCTCAATTATCTGGCGTTGCGGAAAGCCAACGAAGCAGGTGCGTTCGAAGCGTTGCTTGTGGATCGGCATGGACGGATTCTGGAAGGAACGAGGAGCAATTTCTTCGCGTTCTCGAAAGCCGACGGAACGCTCCATACCGCCGCCGACGAGCTTGTTCTGGAAGGCATCACCCGGGATCGGATTCTCAAGGCCGCAGCTTTGGATGGAATCGACGTGGTATTCGAGCCTCCCAGATTATCGGACATCCACGCTGGCAAGTACGACGAACTGTTCATCAGTTCGACGAGCATGGGGGCGATGCCGGTGCGCAAGGTAGACGATCTGCTTTTCTCCGACCCGTTCGATCGAACTCAGGCGATCTGCCGGAGGATACGATCCTGGGAGCTCGACGACTGACATTCCGAGCTTGTCCAAGGCATTTTCCGGCCATCTTGTCCGACTCGCATGCGTTGCGGTGGACATAACACTCGATTTGTTCTATCATTGTTTTGAGATGTAGAGCTATGTCTCCACTCCGTCGTGTCCGTACGTTCGAATGACGGTATACATATGTAATCAACTTCTTACAAAGGCGAAATATAGAACACATGAAATTTACTGATCTGACCCTTCATCAAGACGTCCTGAAAGGCATCGAGGCAGCGGGTTTTTCCGACTGCATGCCTGTTCAGGAACGAGTGCTCCCTGTCACGTTGCAGGGAAAGGACGTGATGGTCCAATCCAAGACAGGCAGCGGCAAGACGGCTGTCTTTTTGGTCACGATCCTCGAAAAATATGCCAGGGCCTTGGCGGATATGAAGCGTTCCGCCGAGGCGATCGCTTCCGGAGCGCCCTCCGATACGGTTCTTGCCGGGTCGGCGGGCGCATCGAAAAGCGTTATGGCGAAGGCTCCGAAAAGCAGTCTCCCCGTCGCCCTGATCGTTTCCCCGACGAGGGAGCTTGCCGTGCAGATAGAGGAGGACGCCGTGCTGTTGGCCAGCGGTATCCCCGGGTTCCGCGTCGGTTGTTTCTATGGCGGGGTGGGGTACGCCAAGCAGGACAAGATGATCGAGGGGGGGTGCGACATCTATGTCGGGACGCCGGGCCGTCTGCTCGACTATCAAAAAATGCACAAGCTCGACTACCGCATGTTCGATACGTTCGTGATCGATGAGGCCGACCGGCTGTTCGACATGGGATTCTACCCCGATGTCCAGAAGATGTTCGGCTACATGCGGCCATGCAAGGAACGACAGACGATGCTCTTCAGCGCCACGCTTGGGACAAGGGTCCGTAATCTTGCGTGGAGCTACATGGACGAGCCGGATGAGATCGAGGTCCAGCCGGAGGAGATCACCGTCAAGGCGATCGAACAGGAACTGTACCATGTTTCCAAAGATGATAAGTTCCGCCTTTTCCTTCAGCTGATGACCCGCGAGCAACCGGAGAACGCCTTGATCTTCACCAATACGAAAGCGAAGGCCGTCGAAATCGCCAAGCGGCTGAATCTCAACGGATTCAAGACCGAATATCTGATGGGCGACATGCCGCAGAGCAAGCGGCTCAAGACGATCGACCGGATGAAGGACGGACAGATCAAGTTTCTGGTGGCCACCGATGTGGCCGCCCGCGGATTGCAGATCGATGGTTTGCAACTGGTGGTCAACTACGATATCCCGGAGGATTTCGAGAGTTATGTGCATCGTATCGGGCGAACCGCCCGTGCGGGCAAGAGCGGCAAGGCCATCACGTTGGCATGCGAAGAATATATCTACGGCTTGGAGCCGATCGAGTCCTATATCCAGATGAAGATTCCTGTGATCTGGCCTGCGGAAGGGGAGCTTCCCCAGGTCGAGGACAAGAGCGCCGGCATGCGCTTCCGGGATCTGGTCAGTGAAGATGAGTATGCCGGACATGGCGGTGACCATGGCCGGTCGTCTCGTGGCGGAAAGCGCTCGGGCGGCGGTGGACAGCGGGGGGGACAACGATCCGGCGGCCAGCGTTCCTCAAGCGGCTCGCGGAGCGGCGGGGCTTCCCGTACGGGACGTACCGACTCCCGTTCCGCGTCTTTAGGCGAAGGCGCTCGTTCCAAGGCCTCCCGTCCTTCGGGGACGAAGCCTGCGCAGGGGGATTCCAAGCCGCGTCGTAGATCTGGCGGAAGCAAGAACTACTCCGAGATTCAGAAGATGGATCTGGAAGAGCGGATGGCGTACTACAAGAAGCAGTATGGGCAGGATCTTGTCCAGGACAGCTCGGGAACTGCGAAGCGGAAAAGCTCCGGTTCTGTGAAGAAAGGTTCCGCAAATCCGTCCGCCAGGCAGGATGGGCCGAAGAAGCCCCGGACGAAACGCCCGGCACCCGATAGCGGAACACCCGCGGCAGTGGCGGCCGAACGGAAGCCTACGACGAAGAAAGCGGAACCGTCCCAGCCGGTCGTACCGGACAAGAAGCCGGGGATATTCGCCCGTCTGTTCGGATTTGGAAAAAAGAAGAAGGAAAAATAGGAACAGTTTCGATGCTACGCCGTTTTGTTTCATACTACCGTCCCTATAGGGGGCTGTTCACGTTGGATATGAGCGCCGCGGTTCTGTCCGCGGTGCTTTCCGTCATATTCCCCGCTTTGACCCGTCAATTGCTCAAGACCTACATTCCCGACAGAAACTGGGAGGCGATGTTCATCGTCTTCTGTCTGATGCTTGCCATCTATCTGGTGCAGATGGGGACGAACTACGTCAGGATTCGATGGGGGCATATTCTCGGCGTGAAGATGGAGAACGACATGCGCGCAGAGCTGTTCGACCATCTGCAAAGCCTGTCGTTCGGATATTTCGATAAAATCAAGACCGGCCATATGATGAGCAGGATCACCAATGATCTGTTCCAGATCACCGAGATAGCTCACCATGGTCCGGAGGATCTGCTCATCAGCTTGCTGACGATCGTCGGCGCATATGCGGTAATGTTCACCTACAGCGTGCCGTTGTCGCTTGTTTCGATGCTTCCGCTTCCGTTCATGCTGTTCTACGGCATCCATTTCGGGCTGAAGATGAAGGCAAAGTTCCGCGAAGTGCGCAGGACCGTGGCCGACGTGAACAGCACGGTGGAAAACTCACTGCAGGGAATCCGGGAAGTGAAGTCGTTCACCCGCGAACAGTTCCAGAACGACAAGTTCGGCCAGGTGAACGATATCCTGAAGAATAGCAAGGAAGAGCAGTACAAGGTGATGGCCAGCTATCATGCGGTGCTCGGCTTCTTCCGTGATTTCTATTATTTCACCACCGTTGTCGGAGGGGCGATTCTCATCTACTTTGGCATCGTCGAGGTCTATGACCTGGTGACGTTCATCCTTTACGTAGGGATCGTGCTGCCTCCGCTGGATCGCCTGATCCAGTTCACCGAACAGCTGCAGCAGGGCATCGCGTCGTTCGAACGGTTCATAGAAGTGCTCGATGTCCAGCCTGATATCACGGACGAACCCGATGCGAAGGATCTGGTGGTCACCGAAGGTGCCATCCGGTACGACCATGTGAAGTTCAGCTACGACGATGCGAGCGGTCAGGTGCTGGGCAATCTCTCCCTTGATATCCCGGGAGGAAGCAATGTGGCGCTGGTCGGCGAATCCGGTGCGGGCAAGTCGACGATCGCATCGCTTCTGCCGCGGTTCTACCAGCCGACATCAGGGAGTATCCTGATCGACGGGCAGGATATCGCCAAAGTGACCCAGAGCTCGCTGCGTCGGCAGATCGGATTCGTGCAGCAGAACGTATTTCTTTTCGATGCGAGCATCAGGGAGAACCTGCGCTACGGAAAGACCGACGCCACGGACGGCGAGATGTGGGCGGCTCTTGATGCCGCCAACCTCGGTTCGTTCGTCCGGAATCTTCCCGACGGGCTTGATACGCAGGTGGGCGAACGCGGTACGCGGCTTTCGGGGGGACAGAAACAACGCCTGTCCATCGCCCGTGTGTTTCTGAAGAATCCTGCGATCCTGATTTTCGATGAAGCGACTTCTTCGCTGGATACGGAAAGCGAGACGCAGATCCAGGAAGCGTTCGACCGTCTGTCTCAAGGTCGGACGGCGGTCATCATCGCCCATCGGTTGACGACGGTGAAGGACGCCGACCGGATATTCGTCATCGACAAGGGGGTTCTGGCGGAAGCGGGCACCCACGGGCAGCTGCTTGCGAAGGGAGGGGTGTACGCCCATCTGTACCACAATCAGGATTTTGAGTGATACTGTCGATCCGTTCTTGACGATATCGGGTGGCTGTGCTACTACGGAACTATCGCCGGGATTTCGCTCCTGGACTCAGTCTGGAGAAAGGGTAGGGACGAGATGAAGTTCATGAGGATATTTGTCGCTGCGGTGGTTGTCGTACCGGCGTTGTTGCTGTCGGTGGTGGTCGCCATCATTCCGGCAGGAGTGATGAAGCTGTTTCGCTGTCGGAAGGCAGCCGACCGATGGATGCGTCTCAACGGTACGTTTCTTGCGAAACTCATCCTCTTCATGTTGAACGTCAAGGTCCATGTGGACGGGTTGGAGAATCTTCCTCCCGAAGGAACTCCGGTGTGTTTTATGGCGAACCATCAGAGTCTGCTGGACGTTCCGACGGTCATCGGTCCGCTGGGGATCTGGGCTGGGTTCATCACCAAGAAAGAACTGAAGAAAGTTCCTGTAGTCAATTTCTGGGTTCAGTCGATCAACTGCATCTATATCGATCGCAAAAGCCCGCGGTCCTCGATCGAGGCGATTCTCAACGGTGTAAAGAATATCAAGAACGGGATTCCGATGTTCATATTCCCCGAAGGAACGAGGAGCAAGACCGGAAGGCTCGGGGAGTTCAAGAACGGGAGTCTGAAACTGGCCACACGGGCCAAGGCGGTGATCGTTCCGATTTCCATCAAGGGGCTTCGCCCCGCTCTGGAAGGCATCAGGAATCTTCGTCGCGTCCACGCCTATGTATCTGTCTGCCCTCCGTTGCCGACCGCCGATCTGAACGACGAACAGCTGAAAGATCTCCACAATGTCGTCTACGGCGAGATCGCTTCTCGGTTCGCCCAGCTGCCCGAACCGAACGCATGACGAACCTCTGAAGCCTATGGACGGTATCGTCTCTATCACAGACATGAGTTTCTCCTATCGCGACTGGCTGTCCAGTCGTGCGGATGCGCTCTGTCCTCCGGTGTTGTCCCATGTGGATCTGGCTCTCGAGGATGGGAGCATGACGTTGATTCTCGCCCCTCCGGATGCGGGAAAGACGACGCTGGCGCGGATCTTGGCGGGCTTGATTCCGAAATATATGGATGGCGCTTTGAGCGGGACTGTGATGGTCGATGGTCATGATCTGTCGAAAACCGAGCCGTGGGAGCTGGTTCATTGTTGCGGCTATGTATCCCAGAATCCGCTGGATGAATTGATCGCACCGACATGCGAGGACGAGATAGCGTTTCCGCTGGAATCATTGGGGATGCCTCGCTATGAGATCATCCGTCATGTGCGCGCGGCATTGGAGGCATGGGGGTTGGTGTCGATGCGGGAGGCTAGCGCCCAGGAGCTATCCGGGGGCGAACGGAAGCGTCTGCTGCTTGCCGTGCAGGATGCGGTCGATCCGAAGGTCTGGATCCTCGACGAATCGTTCGATGATCTGGACGTGTCGTGGCGTGAACGTCTGATGGATCGCATATCGAGCCGTTCCAATACGTCTGTGGTGTTCGGTTCCCGGTATCTGGACGAGTTCCACGGAACGTTCGACCGCTATGGCCTGCTCGACGGGGGGAAGCTTTCCTTCGGGAATGAGACTGATATCGCTTTGGAGTTCGAGCGGCTATGCGAAACTCCGTATGCCGCGTCTGCGTCGAAATCCGTTCCTGGGTTCATTCCGGTATCCGATACCGCGGGTTGCGGACGTTCCGTCATGCCTTTGCATGTCATGGAGCGGGAGGGAAAGGAGCATCGTCTATCGTGTACGGATGTGTCTGCCGTCCATATGCGCAGGAGTATGGTTCAGGAACGTCCGTTCACCCTTTCCGTGCCTCGTTTCTCGTTGCTTGGCGGAGAGGTCGTCTCGTTGTGCGGTCCCAATGGTTCGGGCAAGAGCACGTTCAGCAGATTGCTGTGCGGACTTGACCTGCCGCTGGCCGGTACTTTTTCCTTGGATGATGATGTCGCTTCCCGCACGGTGCTCAATCGTTCCGTGGGATATCTGTTCCAGAATCCCGACTACCAGATTTTCCTTCCTACGGTGAAGGAGGAGCTTGCCTGGTCGCTCAAGCGCGCCAAGATCCCCCAGCGGGAGATCGACCGTCGCGTCGGCGAATGCGCCGACTTGTTCCATCTGGATCTGGACGAAACGCCGTCGACGATGAGCTTCGGGCTACGAAAGAGTCTGCAGGCTGCGACGTACTATCTGCTGGACCGTCCGTTCTACATCTTGGATGAACTTGATAGTGCGCTGACCTATGCGACGGCGTTCGATCTGGTGAATCTGCTTCGACACAACGGAGCAGGGATCCTGCTGATCACTCACGACAGGCGTTTCGCCGATGCATTGGCCGATCGGAACTATACGATTTCCGACGGGCTGCTGTCAGAGGCGGAGGAGGGCGCATGACGACCGATACCTATGTAGCCGGCACTGGCGTCCTCTATCGGTTCGATCCACGTGCGAAGCTGTTGTTGATGGTGCTCCTGTGCATCTGGTTCTTTCTGCCGGTGTCGTTGGCCGGCGCATGGCTGGTCGTCCTTGGCGTCATCGCCGCTGGGGTTTTGAGCGTCGGATTGCGCCGGATGTTCCGAACGTTCCTGACGATCCTCCCCATGCTGGCGTTCATGATCCTGTTCATTCCGTTCAACGTCCGGTCCGGCGAACCGTTGCTGGTAGCGGGGCCGGTCGTCCTCGCTACCCGCGAGGGTTTGCTCCAGACGCTTCGGCTGATGAGTCGTTTCGTCGGGGTGACGTTCGTCTGCGCATTGACGATACAAAGTACCCCGATGGGAAAGATCATGCTGGCTCTCCGCTGGTACGGGCTTCCGTACAAGGCTTCGCTGGTCGTGTCGCTCGCGTTCCGGTTCATTCCGTTCATCGCCGATAGTTTCTCCCAGATCAAGGACTCCCATCGGCTTCGGGATCCGAATATCGACGAGGGGAAGGGGAGGAAAGGCTATCGTTCCAAGCTGGGGGATATGCTTCCGACTTTGACCAGTGCGCTGGTAGTATCCCTCCGTGCGGTTCCGAGCCTCGCCATGAGTCTGGAGCACCGTGGGTTCGGTCTTCCCGGAAAGCGCACCAGCTATCATGTCCTGGAAACATCGTGGAGACTCTTTACCGACTTGTTCATTTCCACTATGATTCCGGTAGCACTGTGGTTCCTGTTCGCCGTTCGGTGAGCTGTACGGGATCATTCACTCGTCAGGAGTATTGAAATGTCTCAAAAACAGGGCAGTTCCAACAAGGTTGCGTTACGGTTGGCGTTGGTGGCCATTTTGACCGCGGTTACGGTGGTGTTCACCATGATCGTCAGGATTCCTACGACGAAGGGCTATATCAATCTGGGCGATGTGGCGATCTGTTTCACCGCGTTCACCTTCGGGCCTTGGTCGGCGTTCATCGCCGGAGGGCTGGGAACGGCTCTTGCGGATCTGATCAGCGGCTATGCGCAGTGGGCGCCGATTTCGTTCATCGTCCATGGTGTCGAGGCTCTGGTGATCGCATTGCTGGTACGATCCCGCGCCGGCAGGGACTCGGCGGAGGCGGTTGTGCCGCTTTGGAGGAAAATTCTTGCAGGCATTGCCGGAATGGCGATCGTCGCAGGTGGATATTTTGTCGGAGGAGGGGCGCTGATCAGCGGCTTCTCAGTCGCCGCGGTGGAGATTCCCGCCAACCTCGCCCAAAGCGGAATCGGGGTGGTTCTCGGCCTCGCCGTTTCGCAGGCGGTTCGCCGTGCATACCCCCCGGTGCGTTCCCTGTCGTGGTAGTTCGTACTGGTTCGGTTCGAGAATTTCCGTTTCAGATGTCCTGGATCGGTCGATGATAGAGAGGAAGGAGTTCCCAGCATGCAACAGTTCGCACATGATACAGTAGTCGTTCTGGATTTCGGAGCACAGTACAGCCAGTTGATCGCCCGAAGGGTTCGAGAGCTGCATGTGTACAGCCAGATAGTCCCATATACGATTTCCGCCGATGATTTGCGCGCGCTTGCTCCAAAAGGGATCATTTTTTCCGGCGGTCCGGCGAGTGTCGGTACCGAGGGGTCTCCCCGTCCTGACGCAGGCATCTTCGAATTGGGCATCCCCATCCTGGGCATCTGCTATGGCCTTCAGGTGATGAGCGTGATGAATGGCGGGGCTGTCCAGCGGCCCGAGCATCGCGAGTACGGTCTTGCCAATCTGGATATCCTCGATGTCCCGTCCCGGTTGCTCCATGGTGTTCCCCAGGGATCCCAGGTCTGGATGAGCCATGGCGATTCTGTGGTGAAGATTCCCTCCGGGTTCGTCAATACGGGCTCTACGCCGAACTGCCGGTATACTGTGATCGAGGATGATGGGCGAAAGTGGTATGGGGTGCAGTTCCATCCGGAGGTGGTCCATTCGACAGACGGAACGAAGATTCTGTCCAACTTCGTGCTGGATATCTGCCGGGCGAAGGCGGACTGGAGCATGGATTCGTTCATCGGCCAGGCGATCGAAGATATCAGGACGAAGGTCGGCGACCGGCAGGTGCTGTGCGGTCTGTCCGGTGGTGTCGATTCATCCGTAGCCGCGGTGTTGATCCACAAGGCGATCGGGGACCAGCTGGTCTGCGTGTTCGTCAACAACGGGTTGCTTCGCAAGGGCGAGGCTGACATGGTCCTGAAGCTGTTCCGCGATAACTTCAATATCAGATTGCAGTACGCTGACGCTGAAAAGGATTTCCTTGATGCGTTGGCCGGGGTGTCCGAGCCGGAGGCGAAGCGGAAGATCATCGGCAAAGTGTTCATTGATACGTTCTATCGCGAAGCGCGCAAGGCCGGAGATGTTTCGTTCCTCGCCCAGGGGACGTTGTACCCCGATGTAATCGAGAGCAAGTCCCCCAGCGGGGGGCCTTCGGCGACGATCAAGAGCCATCACAATGTCGGAGGACTTCCTTCCGATCTGAAATGGGAGTTGCTCGAACCGCTTCGCGAACTGTTCAAGGACGAGGTCCGGGAACTGGGCAAGGAGCTTGGGCTTCCTGACGAACTGGTGTACCGTCATCCGTTCCCCGGTCCTGGATTGGGCGTGCGGTGCGTGGGCGAGGTGACGAAACAGCGACTGGATACGTTGCGAGATGTGGATGCGATTTTCATCGACGAGATCCGCAAGGCGAGACTGTACGACGATATCTGGCAGGCGCTCGCCTGTCTGCTGCCGGTCAAGAGCGTCGGGGTGCAGGGTGACGAGCGTACGTACGAAGAGGTCTGTTCGTTGCGAGCGGTAACGAGCGAAGATGCGATGACGGCCGACTGGTTCCGTTTCCCGCCCGAGGTACTCCAGCGTGCCGCCAACCGTATCTGCAACGAGGTCGCGGGGGTCAACCGAGTTCTCTACGATATCACCTCCAAGCCGCCCGGGACCATAGAGTGGGAGTGATGCCGATTGCGATGGTGTAGTTTTTTAATTATTTATTTTATAAGGAAAAGACCTCAGGATATGAGGTCTTTTTTATGCTCATGCTCGTATTTTGCTCGCCAGTAGGGTGTCACTATCTGATTTGGAATGCTGGCGGATAACACGAGGATTCGCGCAGCGAACCGGAAAAGCGTGGAGACGAAAATCTCAACACCGGTGATTAGTGGAAGGAAGAAGCCAAATGATACAAATTATATGCGCCAAAAACAACATATTATATATAGACAAATAAAACATATTTTGCATAATGCAACTGTATCGAAACCTAAATGGATGATAAAGAATGAAGTATTATCAAAGGATTGCTGACGATATTCTCCGAGACAAGCTCTCATACTGTGGCGCAGTAGAAATCAAGGGACCAAAATGGTGCGGGAAATCAACAACCGCGGCACGGCATGCAAGAAGTACGGTCTTCATGCAGGATCAGAGAACAAAATCAAGGAACATCCTGCTGGCAAAGAACGCCCCGGATAAGTTTCTTGAAGGAGATACTCCCCGGCTGATCGATGAATGGCAGGAGATCCCTTTCATCTGGGATCAAATCCGATTTGAAGTCGATCATCGCCAGAATATGGGTCAGTTCATTCTCACAGGTTCGGCGACTCCCCTAGAGGAGGGAGCATATTCCCATAGTGGAATTGGCAGGATTGTCCCGATGGTCATGAGGCCGATGTCTTTGTTTGAGTCGGAAGACAGCGATGGTTCGGTCTCACTCCGTGCTTTGTTTGAAAATGACGTTGTTCGGACTGACGTACTGAATGAAAAGAATCTCGAAGAGTATGCATATCTCATCTGCCGTGGCGGCTGGCCGCAGGTGAAGTCCGTTGAAAAGGAAAAAGCATTGAAGCTTGCTTTGAATTTTTACGATGGCCTGATCAATGAGGACATCAACAAGGTATTCAAAAACAGGAAGAATCCCGAACGGTTGAAGAGAGTGATGAGGGCTTATGCCAGAGCTGTATCTACCGAAACATCCATGGGAGCAATTGCCGATGACATCAACGCCAATGAAGGCTTGAGAATTGACCAGAGGACGACCACATCCTACCTGAATGCGTTGGAAAAGCTCTATGTGATCGAGGAGATGAAGGCATGGAATCCGAATCTCAGGTCAAAGACAGCGATCCGTTCTTCAAATACCAGGCATTTTGTCGATCCTTCCCTTGCCTGCGCGGCGTTGGGCATTGGCCCAAATGACCTGATGAATGACATGAATACATTTGGATTGTTGTTTGAATCCATGTGCGTCAGGGATCTACGGGTGTTTGCCGATAAGTTTGATGGAGAAGTCTTGCATTACAGGGATAAGGACGGGCTGGAAGTAGATGCGATAGTTCATCTTCGCAATGGCTCCTGGGGTGCTATTGAAGTCAGACTGAAGAGTGAAGACTTGATAGATGAGGGCGCAAGGCATCTGCTTTCCCTTGCAGGCAAGGTCGACAGAGCAAAAATGAAAGCCCCGAGTTTCCTTATGGTGCTTACAGCATCTGATTATGCCTACAGAAGAGATGACGGAGTATATGTAGTTCCCTTAGGTTGTCTGAAAGACTAAGCCGAGACCAAGTAGATAACTCGGAGTTCTAGACTCTGACTCCATCATGTGTGGTGAGAAAGAACAGCTTTGTAATTTGTAGTTGTATTCACTACCGGTTCATGCTCGTATTTTGCAGTTGTGCTTCTTCCGATGCACATATCAAGGTTCCCAGAGAAGGATGTCGGCATGCGCAGCGCCAGTCCGTCATCTCATGAAATGGGCGGCTACCTTATCCCCGATTACCTGGGCGATCTGGACAATGACGACAAGCAGGATCACCGTGACAGCCATCACTCCCGTTTCGTACCGATAATATCCGAACTGAATAGCCAGGTCTCCGATGCCACCGCCGCCGACTATGCCCGCCATGGCCGAATACCCGACCAGGCTTACGAATGTCACCGTAATGGCC